>Ga0315914_1007368_pt1 | contig 15241 bp, 5 predicted proteins | sample MpolenodulesMG_FD_203920 | JGI IMG/M metagenome (GOLD analysis project Ga0315914, IMG submission 203920) | Medicago polymorpha root nodule microbial communities from Los Angeles, California, United States - elongated nodules | ecosystem: Host-associated > Plants > Roots > Nodule | place: USA... | reverse complement strand
TTTCTCATGTGTCACAAATCCAAACCCAACCGAATATGTCAAATCGGTCGAAGTGACCCCAACTACCTCAAACATTGGCATCTTGTACATGTTGGTTTTGTAGGTGGAGTCCATAACCAAAACCGTTTGAAAATTGTTAAACAACTTAACGGATGTTGGATGAGCCCAAAAGATATCTTCAATTGCAGTACTTTCACTTTGTGTTCTTGAGAAATAAGTATAGTTGTGCTCCTCCAACTTCGAGATTAGATATTGCAACGGCTTCTTGTCACCTCTATTTGCCTTCCATATTTGTTGACGTTCATTGTACACTTACTTGATATTTGTCATGCAATGTGGTCTTTTGTTCTTCAAATTTATCAAATTACTTCTTGGAAGCATCTTGCTCTTGGTCAAGTCACGTACAATCTTTTTGTCATCCTCCTTTAATCTACCGGCAAGAATGTGTCCTTCTAAAGCCGGCTCCATCGCATGGTTGTGAACTCCATTAAGAATGTTCAATCCCCATTCATTTGTTTTCCTACTAAGATATTCACTAACCATGAACAAACACCCACATTTTCTTGAGCCCGTTGTCGCATGCTTCGGGTTTTTCTCCCTGCACTTTGTGAGCTCCACTCCTTTCACACACTAGGCACAACATTGGATTGATTAAGCTTGATCTTCGTGTAACAATTGTAAATCCCGCCTTATTTGCTTGACAACGTGCCCACTCAAGCAATTCTTCTCTATCTTTCCACTTAACGTCGTATGAAAAAAACCTAGTCGTGTCAACTTCGTGGGCATGAAGTGGGAGGACACCGGAGTCAACATTTTTAGAAGCTTCAACATGGACAGAAGCTCCATCAATGTTTGGTTTGGCTACAACCTTAGGCGGTTTGACATCTCCGAAAATTTCGACAAAATTTGGTTTTGTCTCTCCCGGAACATCTTCCGCGTTCTCTACCATTACTATAATAAAACAACACAAAAATATAAATTAACAACTAACTAATGCATAAACATCAATGCCATAATGAATTAAAACAAAAAAAACAAAGAAAAAAAAATTTGAAAAATTGGCAGTAGCTGCCTTTTTTTCGTTGTGAATTTTTTTTCACAAGTAATCCTCGGTAGTAACTACCGAAATATATCTCGGTAGTTAACTGTCAAGGTTTTCCATGACAGAGTTCTACGTAACTAACGTAAAAACCCATAATAAATGCAAAAAATCAACCGATTAAAATGCTTAATACCTGTTTTTTTACGTCAAAAGTGTGTTGATACCTCCTATGCTTGATGCTTCAATGATTTTGGAGCAAGATTTAATGAAAAAAATATTGGATTTGGGGATTGGAGGGAAGAGGAAAGAAAGTTGATGATGAAATAGTGTGTAGGGGGAGCAGGTGGCTGTTTCATCTAATGAAGCATTTTTCTCGGCAGTTAACTACCGAGGCTTTCCTCGGCAGATAACTGTAGCCGGTTATTGAAAACCTCGACAGTTAACTGCCGAGGGGCAATTTCGTATTTTACATGTGTTTTTCAGCCTTCTCAAATGTGTGAACAACAATTTTCGCCAAAATTTGACTACTTAAAAATCATGCTAATAATGTGAATTGTTGACCATATGGTGGTCGTATATTACAGGGCCCTTTGTTTTTTGTTTATATGTTTGTAATAATTTGATGGTTGGGAAATAAGTGAAATATGATCAATAAATTTGCAGGAACACGCAAAAAAGGTTGATAAATTTTTTTTATGGTGACGTATCGGTGCTTGTGGAAGTGGAGGAATAGAAGCATATTAGAAGAAGATTTTCGTTCTCCAACAATTCAACTAATGTTACTCTTAAGATGGCAATGAAATTGATAGTTGCAAGCATACACACGACTCGATGGTCTCATCACAAGGATAGTACTCTTTTCACCGGGTAGAAATGGCCTCGTGATGGATGGGTCAAGTTCAATTGTGATGGCGCTCATATAAGCTCAATTAACCTTTTCGTATGTGGTGGTCTTCTTCGAGATAACAATGACATTTGTTTGATCAGTTATGTTCATAAAATTGGAGCTTGTGATGCTTTCATACAGAGATGTGCGCCACGTATTTGGGTATGGAGTTAGCTCAGAGACGCGGGATTGCACACCTTCAAGTCGAAGTGATTCCAAGGTGCAATATTAAAGGAAGTGTTTCTACCTTGATTTGGCGCATACTTGAGTTTAAAAACATGAATTGACGAGTGCAAATTAACCATACTTGACGTGAAGGCAATAGAGCATCTGAATGGTTAGCTAATTTTAATTCAACTTTGAACGTTTTTGCTTTGTATGTAATGGGACTCCTTCTATGAATCTTCAGAATATCCTCTTTGATGACATGTCCGACGTTTGCATGCCTCATAATGTTTATTTAGATATGTAGTTCTTTTTCTTGGGTTTTTGTCCTCTTTTATACAAAATAATATTTTAATTAAAATTTGAATTCAAGTTATAGCAAATGATTATTGTCATACATCTAAGTAAATCTGCTACATTATAGAGTTAATTAAGCGGAACTTTTTTTTGTTTGAGGGGAATTAAGTGCAACTTAAGTGGATTTGAAATTCATTAATCTGGCGCATTTCTCTTCTCATTTTTTCCCAGTGCAGAATCCATATCCTTTGCTGGATATTAAACCATCTTTATATAGTGAAGTAGGGAAATTATTCTGTAAAAAAAAAAGGGTAGGGAAATTGTTTAAATATGGAAAAGACGCTAAAAAGAAAGATGCATGAAACAGAAAAATAGATTTCGTTAATTAAATATATAATATGAATAGTGAAGGAATAAAGACCTAACCACTTTATATGTCTAATGTAGCAGTTAAAACCACTTTATTTATGTGGATATCTTTTTTAAGCTTGGCTTTGTTGCATAATAATCACACAATAATTCATCTCACATCACCAAACACATTCAACAACCAGCTCATAATAACAACACCGAATAGAGATCAATTTAATTAAAATGAACTCGACCAAGCAATAAGAGACACATTGTCATGATTAATCATTTTTTGTTAAGCCGTCCGATTAATCATTAATCCAAAGAAAGATGTAGCATTAACAAACAAAAGCTGGTTTCATCCACTACACATGTAATCTACACTTAGATAATAATGATTATAACTTGTTATACTCCATGTAGGGGTGACTTTAAGGGTGGATGGTAACCTAGAGATATCGTTTTTTTTTTAAGGACATCAAAATTATTTTATTTATTTAGAAGTTAGTGTTATATAAATATATTTCTTTTTAACGTACTTTGATTGTTTTGTTTTTAGAGAAGTTTGATTTGTTTTATTTATTTAGTAGTTAGTATTATATAAATATATTTCTTTTTATCTTACCTTGATTAATTTTATTGAATGTATATTTTTAAAAAACTTTGATTATGAATGAATCTTTTGCAAAAAAAAATATAATAAGAAAGACATTCAAATAATTAAAATGACACAACTTTATTGATGTGCCCAAAGCACTAAAAATCTTAAGACCGACCCCGACTCCATGCATACAATTACACTACAAATTTGTCGCAGAGTCTTGAAAATCTATATGATTTTTTTAAGACGAAAATAAAATATCTTAAATAAATTTTTTTATAGAGATTGGGGGACATTAGACTTAATCCAAGTACAACCCAATTGGGAATACATGGTAATAATGCAAACCATATGGATCAACCCTAATCAATCCTAACAAACAAAACTAGTGAATTTGCGCACGGACACGAAACCAAGTTACAAAAAAGATGAAGAGTGAGTGAGCAATTGTATGGATAAAAAGGGTTATAAGTTGTTGAAAGGATCAACCACCAACACGGTATCAAGATCCACGTACCAACAACCTCCTAAACAAAGCAACATATATAAAAGCTCTTTCGAGCATAACATTCCACAATCACATGGACTGAGACGGAAAAGAAGTCGGTACCATAGTAAAGGCGTAATCTATATGAAAATTTATCAAAATGACGAGAATAAAGGGAAATAACAAAATCGTTATTTGAAATTAAATTAAGGGAATACAAGACTAATTTTGCATCGAAACAAACAAATATCGGTTAAACATAGTAGAAATTAACAATAAATTATAATAATAAAAATATTATTGTGTATCACTTTTTGAATATAGTTATTTAGAAATTATTTGTACTAAAATTATCGGTCATATTTAATTTGAAATAAACAGAGTCACGAGCTTCAACTTATCAGCTTTTAGTATGTGAGCACGAAGCACAGTATACTAAACTTATAGGACCACTACATGCATGCCATGCAGCAGAATCAATGGGGCATGTTACTTAGTTCTTGTTCCACCATAATCTGGGAACTTGGAAGAGACAAAGTCCCTTTCTAGCCAACTACTTATTCAAACATGCGTGTGTGGTCGCCTTTAGCCATTAAAGTTGCCCAGCTAAGACCACAAGAACAGTCTCCAATGAAAGTTCAAATTGGATATGCAAGCAAAGCAAGCCATTATCATAACTAGAGATATTGCTATATTAATTTAATTTGCTTTCACTTCACGAGCTTCACATACCTTCTTGTTACTATTGTGTATGCATTTCATCTATTTTAATCAATCACAAAGGACCAAAAAGTTTAGACGCCCCAAAAATGATAAATTGGAAAATAACTAATCAGTCAAGCTCCTTTATAAAGTACTAGTAGTAGGAGTATTTCTCGATCCCATCAAGAACAAAATGAATAAGCTATTAATTTTCTATTTCAATTTTTTTTACAAGATTTATTTTAAAGGTAATATTGTGTCTATAGTCCTTTACGTTTGATTTTTATTTCAGATTTGGTCCTTTATCGGTTAGTGTTGGAACCTACTTTGAGACAAAAGTTTGTTCATTTTAAAAAGGGTCGGGTCAAGAGGTCAAACAACTAAAACTAAAACTTTAAGTTTCAAAATATTGGGCCAAAAAAACACCTAAAAATATTTAATCTAATTATAATATATGACACATTAGTTACAAATATTTGCCTAGCTCGAATAGTTTAAATGTGAATTTCATATATCTTTGATGATCAAAGTTCAAACTTATAGATAATCTATGGCCTTAAAAAAGATTTATCATTTTTCATCCATTAGTGTTGGAACATACATGGCCCCCAATGGCAGGTACCCTTAAGCATACCATTGTTAACGTTGTAATTAAGTTAAACATTGGAGCACTTGTTTTTGTCAGTGTTGGAACTAACTTTGGGATACGTTTGCTCATTTTTAGACAGGTCTGGTCTAAGTATCAAGCGGTCTAAACCTGGACTTTATGTCTTCAAATGTTGGAGGAAAAAAAAGCTTAAAAAGATTCAATTTAATTATAAAGTTATAAATGTTTGACAACCCCTTTTTTGACGGGTCTAAATAATTATTTTGAAAAAAAAAAGTTACCCATGACAAAACCTTAGAGCTTTTTCCACTAGACCACTAACATTCTTATTGAAATATTTTTTTTTGAGGGAAACATTCTTATTGAAATATTGTTGCTTTTAAAATAGATATGCAATCCTAAAGGCCTTTTTTTTAAGCCACCAACACTCATTTTTATTGTGTTTATTTCCATGTTTGATTACTTTCACAGAATTTAGTTTATGAGTTTGATTCCATATTCATTTTTGTTAGTGCAAACAAAATGTTTCTAATTTTCATTTTTGAAATTTTGTATGTTGACACTCTCAATCATATTTAGTTTGATTTTTCTATGACTTTGAATGTAACTCTAAAATTAATTATATAGTCAGTTTGATACTTATATATGAAACTCTACAAAACCCATACATCGTATGAGTTAGAGTCTAGTTAATTAAGATGAGGGCCTCGTATGCTTCACGACCAAAGTTCAAACCTTCAGAGTATAGATGACTTATGGCCTTAAAAAAGATTTATCATTTTGTATCCATTAGAGTTAGAACACATGTTAGTGAGAACGAAAATTAAGGAAATCAAGAACCAGCATGTTGATCATGTATAAAAAAAAAAACATGGAAGGATATTTATAGCATAGAAATGGGAGATGACTAGATGAGGTAAGCTAAGGGAGGTGGTTTATTAAAAATGTGTCTAAGAAGATTGGAAATGAGTGTGCCACTGTGTTTGGTATGAACCTTCGTCGGAGGGGGGGTTCTTAAGGGTCCATCATAGTGATTATTTAATTCAGTGATTGATAAAAATGTCTATGTGAAATACATGGTTAGCAGTAATGAAGTATGGGTAAGGGTGGATTTGGAGGAGAGGTTTATTCGTATGGGAGAAGAAGTTAGTGGAGGAGTGTAAAACATTGAAATCTAACATTTCTTTTTCTTTGTAGTATAATTTAGAGGATGTATGACAATATGATCTTAATGTTGATGACACTTTTTCTATTAAAGAAGTTTATGAGGTAATCTCTAATTTTGATTCAATAACAAATTCTTCTATGTTTAAAGTTACATGAAATAATTTGGTTTTATCAAAGGTTTCATTCTTCGTTTAGATGTTTAGATATTGTTGAATAATCGTCTCCCAACTATTGATAATTTGCTTCTTGTAGGTGTTCAAAATATTGTTTCACCTTTATGTGTGACTAGTTTTAATCGTATAAAAATTTGTTGTTTTTGAATGTGTGGCATGTTGTAAATTGTGGTCGGATGTTTTATCTTGGTTAGAGATTAGTTGTGCTTTGACAAACAATAACTTTTGTGACATGAATCAATTTGCAAATTTGGGTTCTTAGGCTCTATTTGGATTGATAGAACAGAACAAAGCGGAATGGAATATAATAGAATTAAGTGGAACGGAGCGGAATGAAATGACTACTTCATTCCATTGTTTGGTTATTTTACGACGAAACAGAATCGATTTCCCATTTTGTTGTTTGAAAAGTGAACGGAATTAAATAGTTATAATTTTTGTATTCCATTTATACCCTTATTTTAAAACACACTATTGTGTAAAAATAAAATTATGTAACTTATATACCTATTTTTCCTTGTTTTTGTTATTTTCACTACAACGTTATATATACCTTCACGGGAAACTACCAAGACAATGATAAAAAAAAAAAATCTCACAAAATGGTCTTGAAGCAAGAAATCGAGAGGAGATTGTATCTAGTTTTTTCTCTCTAGTGTAATCTAAGTCCTCATAATAAAAGGGAAGAAAGAGTGTAATTAAAGGTGGATAGTTAGACATTGTAGAAAACTGGAGGGATCTCCATTGGAGAGGATCCACTCCCCAATAAACCACTAATACCAAAGGAATTGCAATAATCAACCTCCTAAATCAACAAGAACCATCACGACTAAACTTAACCTCCGACCACAAACTAGATATATGTCACCTAAAAACGAGCAAAAACCAAAAAAATAAATAACTCCAAACTAAGATATTATTATAAAATGAAGTATTTTGTTGGTGTCTGGCAGTGAAGAAGAAACATGCACAAAATAAGAAATGAGTAGACATCACATAAGAAGAAAGTGAAAATGGGCAGTTAGTGTAGAGGAACGTGTAGGAATAACTATTTGATCAGTAGAGGAAGAGGGAATTAAAATAAGGGTAAAATGATAATATTTCAAGAATCAAGTTCCATTTCATTGGATACACCATAAATTAGAGGGAGTGACAAATGGAAGGATTGAGTGGTGTAGAGTGGAATTTGTTCCTCTATGTTTCATTCAATTCCATCCTTTTTTATTTGGTATAAATTCGAACAATGAAATTTTATTATATACCATTCCATTCTACTTCAATCCATCACTTCACATCAATTCAAACAAACCCTTACAGAGAAAAGGTGAAGGGATGTCTTTAAGTAACTTGTTCGGCATGTCTACGCCTCTATGGTCAATATGGAAGCAGCATAATCATATTATTTTTGACCTACATGATTGCTCTAACATCTCTATTTTTGATATGGTAAAAGTTTTCCTTTGGTCTTGGATTAAAAACAAAGTTAAGGGTTTCTCTTACAACTAACATCAATGGTGTTCTCAACCGCTTGGATGTTTGAGCGTGACCACATCATGATTAAGATTTGTGTTTTATTTTGCTATGGAACAATTGTTGTTTTGATTCTCTTTTGTCGTCATAATCGTTGAATTGTGAACATTTTCAATCTTAGCACTTCTTTATACTTTGATTGGGTTTAATATATTTTTATATTTTTTTTTGTATTATAAAATCCAAAGTGCTTATTTTATCGGATTTCATAATCCAAATTGATGATAAAACACGGTTAGTGGTGGTTCAACCGCAATTAAAACGACAATGTCAAATTTTTTCATTTAAAAACAGGAAAAGATCTGATTTTAAATAATTTTAAATAAAATTTGAAAAGGCTGTGAACTTACTCCCAAAAAATCAAAGGGAGCAAAGATGTTTATTACAGGGTTTTGCACCAAATTGAATCATGAACTCTAAACCCTATCTTCCACAATGAGCGACCGTGACCGCCACCGCGACAGAGAAAGAGAGCGACGACGAGACAAAGACGACCGCGACCGTGACGTCGATCGTGATCGCAACCGTGACCGTGACCGTGACCGTGACAGAGCACGCAGCAAGAGATCCCGTACGCGTTCACCTGACCGTGTACGCTCTCGTCACTCTCGCTCCCGTTCTCCCGTAGACCGCTCCCACCGTCGACGCCACCACCGTACTCCTTCCCCGGACCCTCCGAGAAAGCGTCACCGGCGTGACTCCGTCGATGATGAGCCGAAAGAACACAAAGAGACGAAGAAAGTGGTGTCTGACTTCGTTGACGGAATCGCGAAGGAACAACAGCAGCAAAAGCAGAAAGAGAATGGAGAAGAAGTTGATGTGAACGAAGACGAGATCGAGATGATGAAGATGATGGGAATTCCTGTTGGTTTTGATTCCACCAAGGGAAAACCAGTACCCGGTGCTGACGTCAGCGGTGTTAGAGCTGTCACTAAAAGGCAGCCGAGGCAGTATATGAATCGTCGTGGTGGATTCAATCGTCCATTGCCTGCTGAGAAGAATCGCTAGTGTTCGCTTCGTTCTATTTTTCCTAAGGTTTGTTCAATTTTACCCTAATTTCTCCTATGATAGATTAGGGTTTATTTCGAATTTGAAGATTTTGACTTGCTATTAGGTTAGGGTTTAGCTTAGTTGGCGTATGATTGAATGTTGAATTATTTTCTTACAGAATGTGATTAACTGAATGTCTTAAATTGAGTAATGTGGTAGCCTGTTAATTTGAATTGAAGCTAAAATTGTTGGTGCCGAATCTCCGAGTGTTTCACTCTAATAATAACTTTAGCATTTCCGAATAGTTTGCGATTAGTTCAATATTGCGGTGGTTAATGGTTATCAGCATTGTGGTAATGCTAGAGTGTTATTAATCTGTCTTATCATGCTGATTGATTTGGTTAGTGCTTTAATCTGTAAAATTTCCTGGAGATATGTCTTAATAAACACATAAAAGTTTCAGATTCACTCTGGCACTCTTTATTGGTGTTATTGTACTTGAGGTTGGTGCTGTCGTTGTTCTTCCTCCTCCGTTGTTCACGTCATCTTCTTCTCTAGTCATTGTGGGTTGTGGTTTCTGTTTGGACTCCTTTACTTTTGGCCTACTATGACTATGGTAAGTATTATCCCCAAAATGGAGAGTTTTGTGATCAGTTACTTGTTTTCTTCCCTGATATTTTTTAGAAAACCTGTAGAAAAGATTGTAAGGTGTCAAGCTTGACTATCGGCGACGTTTTTAGAAGACCCGTAAATGTATTTGTTAGGAAGATAGACCAAATGGGGAATACTGAAATACTTAGAGACCGAGAGAGACTAAACAATCTCATCAAAGTATCAGTAAGGGATATTTGGATTCACAAAGTATCATTAGAATAGTTCATGACAGGACTTTAGGTCGTCACTTGATTCATATAATTGATCCTGTAGAAGGTATTGAATGGTGGCTGTTGTTGATGTTTTATTTTCTTCTTCTATGTTGCAAGTCATGGTAGTGGTAATCACAAAGCCCGTATTTCCATCTTTTTTCACTTTTGGGGAAATGGAAATCTCTGTTTTTGTTGTTGAATTTTAGATAAAATAAGAAGAAATTTGATTGTGTTACAATATGGCATGATAAATTTAATATAGCTTGATGCAGAAGACTAAACATTAGTCCCTATGTATAGGGATACAAGACTCCTTATCCTAAATAAATAGGTAAATCAGGAATATCAAAATAATATGGAAACTAATCCTAGGAGATTATCTAAGATATTCTTGGATGTAATACTGATCCCGTGAGATAAACCATTTGTAACAAATATACCATCTGAAAGAGAAAATGTAACAATGGAAGCAACAACCTGATGTACTTAGATGCTAGGAGTTTTCAACCTTCAATCTTATTCTAATGTCAGCATGACACTCTCCAAAATAGTAAAAAACTCCAATCTAGGAACATTCCCGTAATGCTTCAAGTAGGAAAGCAAAATTCAATCACCAAAAACAAGCAACTTCTTAAGGCTGCTTAACCATTTGGCTAACACTGAACCATAAAGGCAACACTGACCCATTAAACAAAAGCCACAACTCAAGCCTTTACTACTTAATAGAAGCAAATATGCTTAACCACGACATAAGACATTAGCCACCAAATCTTAACCGTCTAGATAAGAAGCTGATACATGAAGCTTACCTGTCTACAGAAGAAGCTGACAGCGAACCAAAATTATTGTCAGATAATCCATACTATGAGCAAAGCCTTGTCTAATATAAACACACGAACAAAGCATAACTGTGTTCTAAACAGCAACTTGCAACCAGAAAAACAAAATCCAAGGGAGATTACAATTCAACAAAAGAACTGGGCTCCATAACAAGGATTCGAACCCATTACCTAGGGCCTAAGTACATGGAAGCATCCTTGTGTTTCACCACTTGAGCTATAGGGACTTTTAGATCAAAGCAAGAAAATTCTAATGGTGGAGATTTTTTTCGTGAAACTTGTTCATGGTGGCGGCTGGCGGTGGTGATGGTGGCCTGAAGTTATAGCTGCTAGGGTGAGGGAAGAAAACGTAGCAACTAACAAAGGGAGGAAGCTGACAGTGCAGATTACACTGGAAAATATGTAACCAGTAACCCTCTGAAACAAAGAGGAAAAACAAAAGGGTTCAATTAATTGAATTTTTAATATATCTATTATTACATTCCCAACCTTTCTGAAACTTGGGGGTGGAATAGTGATGGGACAGATCACAAAGGATCAAACCAGTCTCTAGATATCATGTTGAAGTTATGAGTTTTATATAAAATAAGAAATATGATTATGTTATAAGAAACGTGATAGTATCTTGATATAAAATACTTAACACTAACCCCCCTTTATAAAGGTACAAGACTCAGAAATTCTGAAGCATATCAAAATAATAACTGTGATATAGAAACTAATCCTAGGAGATAATACAAGATGTGAACTGATCCTATCGTATGAGATAAACTACAATATTCTAATATAATATCAAGATATTCTAAGATATTTGTTATATTCCAAAATTATGTTCACAGCTTCTATGCTTCTACTAGAAACAAACACCATAGGATGCGTAGGCTGGTGAAATATTCTTGTCGATGCCATACTTGGACATGTTATGTAATGGACTATTGGTCAAAGATTTGACGTGTGTGTTGGAGGGAATTTCTGTTCTGTGAAAATTAGGGAATTCAAAGTGTCACTATCCGTTATATACAACTCTGTAGAATCAACTTATCTTTCCTGGATGCTTTGTTTAAAATTGGAGACTGGAGAGAGATTGCTAGCAGTTAGCTTGTGAGAACAGATGTGAATTGTGATGGGGTGTAATGATAATAAATTAATAATAACTATATATTTTGCTGATACAGTATATTAATTATTAATGATTCATTGGGTACACTGTTGGAATGCATTTATTTTATTTCTGAGGTTTTTTTTGGGAGAGATGCTATTTTATTAAGTAGCTTTAGAAAGGTATATAAGCTGTGTTGTAACTGAGAGATTACATGATTGGCAATAAGGATAATATGTATTTATTATATTACTGCTATGAAATCATTGTATTTTTAAGCCCTATGAGACGATACGTTATGCTATATTCTTCATCTGTATACTCCATATCCCTAAATTTTCAAAGATGCAATGCTAATTTCCCGGTGTGGATATTTTTACTTGAATACGCTCACGTTGGTCGCATGCCTTTAAGATATACTCGAGTAGTGAGTTTGCACGCGTTGATTTCTAGGAAATTGTTACAGAAGTTCTAAATTCAAATAACCAACCACATGATGCTTATGAATGAAATTGGCCTTCTTTTTCCTTTTTAATTTTTATACAAAATGCAGATGCTGTTTGTGTCTATTTCATAAAATATTTTCTGCACAATATAAACAATTCTCTTTGCTTAAGTCTCATAATTTTCACTGCATATAGGTAATATCTTTTGGTGGCGGTTCAATCTTCGGGAAGCCTGAAGGCTTACAGTTGGTGGAAACTAAAGAAGCAAGATTGTAAGAGTTCCTCTTGTTTTTTTGACACACTTGTTATTTGTGTTGAATTAATGATGCCCTTTGCTACCTTCAGCTCAATGTCCAGTGTAATTTTTTTGGAACGACAAACGTTGGTAGGTTATGTTAGTTAGTAGGGTTTCAGTGTTCCCAACCCTTCAATCGAGCTGACTGCTTGGGACCAATGTCCTATGTAATTGATATCAAACATGCTTTAGTTTATGTTTGACTAATACTCTTTAGGTTCCTTTTTACAAAAAAAAAATAAAAAAAAATCAACATTATATGTCGTTTTCAAATTTCAAGGTTATCCCCTCAAAAAAAAAAAATAATTCAAGGTTATATTCACCACTTTTTCATCAATACTCTGGCCTTATCAGTTACGGGTAAATTGGTCAATTAAAGGTACGAGTATATTTGAAATTTACTAATAAAAACTATTTCTTGGTATGTGTAAAACAAACTCCAAAGAGGATCTCCCTCCCTCTAAAGTTGCTATTGAAACTGAGGGGTAGTAGTTAAATACTAGTGCGCATTCAAAGTTTTTCTGCAGCATGTAAATTTAACTTCACGGCTTAACTCACTCAGTTCCATTGAGGTGGACTTGCTTTAATTGTTAAGTCAAATAATTCTGCATTTCAATATCATGATCAATGGATGTGGGGAGTTTGTTAACTCTCTGGACCTAAACCAAAGGGTTTTTATGTTATATTGAGCTGATACACAACTGATCGTAAATAGAACAGTATTACTGTTTGATCTGGATTACCAAAGAATTCGCCAAACTTATATTTCAACAGCATGCCTTGTACCATGAGATGCTTTGGTTATAGAGGTATATATGTATTACAATAACATGACCAATCAATGGATGTGGAGGTTTATCTATTCCGACGCGACGTGCAGTCGTGCTCTATTACTAACTTGAAGTGCCAGATAACAATTTCACTCGAGTAAAATGATGAAAAGAAACCAAAAATTTCAAGCTAGATTGACTTGACATCCGTGGGTTAACGAGAAGGGAAGTGGTTGGGCCCTGTTCAAAACGTTTTATTCTATCATTATTCACATTTTTTTCCCTAAAAAAAAAATTCACATTTGCAAGCTCTTGTACCAAATAAATTTCTTAGCCGTTGTCCTTGTTTTTTTTTTTTTACCTTTCCGGAAAGTCAAGGCAAAATGTTGAATACGTATCCTGCTTCCTATTTATGTGCCATATTTTTAACTTAACTCTTGTAAATTTTCTCTATACAAACGCCCATTTACGGTGAAAATCCCATTTTGATTGAAGTGTCCAGTTTTGGCGACAATAATACAAATAATAAATAAAATGAATAATACAAATAATAAAGAAAATGAAGAGAGTGGGTACTTAAGGACCACATTGATACCCAACCTCAGTTCCTAGGAAAGCAGGGACTGGTTTTCTTTTAATCAATTAACATATGTGCTTATTCTTTATGAACCTCTTTACCTCAATCATGCAGATATACTATTCGTATCTGCCAAATCAAGGGATGCGCACTAAAATCTAAATCTATGGGCTGGTTTTGTTACACGGAATATTTTTATCAGAGTGATGCTTTTTTTAAGAGTTATGAGGTGGTACTTAATGTCTTATTGGACATGATTAAAATAATATTTAAACTATGAGCACCATTATCACTATTATACAAAAAAAGAACAAGCCAATATACTATTTGGTAGTAGAACCGGTGCTTTTACTCAACATTGAGAAGGAACAGAGTGATATCTCTAATCTCCACTAACTCATAAAGAACACCAAAGAAGTTATAAAGAGTAGATATTTGAGCCTGAAAAAAAATCACTTTTAAGAAAAATATTTAGCTTTGACGAGGTGATAAGTCCGTTCGAATTGGTCACCAAACGCCATCTTTACTTACCAAGCATGGCTAAGTTAAATGCGATTTCTAAACCTCATACCACTCATGTGCTACGAAGCACTCACACAAACATGAACACCGGACATATGATACCAACACACATACACTAATAATTTGAGAAAATAAAAGTGATTATACATAACCACAGGTGATAATGTTGTTTTGATAAAAAAAATAGGGAAATGTTAACTTGTGCCCTTAAGGCACAAGTTAATGAATCAAAGATGGAAATAGTTTATTGAAATGTGTGTATTATATTTAATATTTAACTTTTTAATGAATTGAATGCACAAAATTTTAGAGAACATTTATTCTTTTAGATTTCTTAACATGTGTCCTAAGGGCAAAAGTTAACACTACCCAAAGAAATATATTCTTCCAAAAAAAAAATTCCATTAAAATTAAAGGTTTAAATATGATAATCGTCCCTGTAATTTGGGCCAGTTTTGATTTTCGTCCCTGTAAAAAAAAAATTGAAATAAATCCCTGTAAAAAAAAATTTGTTTGAAAAAGGTCCATGGCCCCACCAAAACGCTGACGTGGCATGTTCTTGCCACGTGGCAGTTGCTGACTGTGCAACTTTTGCCACGTGGCGCTGACGTGGCATGCCACATAATATTAAATTTTAAAAAATATTTTTAAAATTCTGAAAATTGTTTTTAAAATTAAAAAATATGGAAATAAATTTTAAAAATATTAAAATAAATAATTTTCTGAATTTATTTTTTGTATAATTTTCAAAATAAAATTACTTTTTTTAATATTATATATATTCTTAAATTTCTGAAAATAACTTTCGGAAAAAAAATGAATTTTTTTT
>Ga0315914_1007366_pt1 | contig 15243 bp, 8 predicted proteins | sample MpolenodulesMG_FD_203920 | JGI IMG/M metagenome (GOLD analysis project Ga0315914, IMG submission 203920) | Medicago polymorpha root nodule microbial communities from Los Angeles, California, United States - elongated nodules | ecosystem: Host-associated > Plants > Roots > Nodule | place: USA... | reverse complement strand
CTCGGTCTACGCTAACGTGGCACCCTAAGTGAGGTGCCACGTGTTATTTTTTTAATTTTTTTTTTGCTTGGGGGGCCAAAACTGCTACAGTTACAAAACTTAGGGGGCTGTTTTGTAGGTTTTTTTCTTAGGGGGCCAAAATCGCAACTTTGGGAAAATTAGGGGGCTAAAACTGCAATTAAACCTATTTTTAACTAATAAAAAGAGAGAAAAAAAGGTTGTCACGATACAATAAAATATTATTACTCTTTATCGTAATACCACTAGAAAGAAAAGTAGCTACTACTTACTACATCACAGTCACAATTTCTTAATTTTGTTTTTGAAGGAATTTCTTAAATTTATTAACTTGCTTTTTAGCAGAACAATAGAACAGATGTAAAACAAGGGAAAGACATAAGCGTGCCACGTATTTGGGAGGAGTGTATATAGGTGTCAAGAGTATTCATGTGTTAGATGTTGATTTTCCATTGTATGAAAGTCCATACATAACATAATTCTTTCCATTCCAACAAGTCACCCAAACAACACAGAAAAAGCAAAGAGTGTTTTGTTAGTTTCCTAACTCAACATGGAAGGCAACAAGACTATGGTTCCATCATCATCACCTTCAGATGCCAAACTCACCAATGGTACTCTTGTGTCCAATGGGAAACAGCACCCTTCTCCTGATGACTTAGAGATAGAGACCTTCTATGTCAAACTAACTGAAGTTTTGGACTCCTCAGGCTTCAATCTCATGTTTGTTTCTCCAATCAGCTTATTGCTTTCCGTTTTGTATTTGCATGCGTGTTTGTGGTTGTTTGCATTATGCTATATATGTTTGGTTTCACAAAAATTGCATGCAAAAAAAGTCAAGCATTTTTTTTGAATTGGCATTTCCTGCATGTTTGGATATTTGGATTCACGGTAAATTTGTAAAAATAACAGTGACATAATTGTTTTTTTTTAAGGTGACATAATTGATTTTATTATCCTAATTGTAATTTTTACCACAAATTCATAATTAATTAATCCAAACATGCACTTAGTCAGATTGGTCCTTAAAACTGAAATGTGTTGTTATTTGTCCCTCTTTACATGTTTAGTATAAAGAAGGTCACTAGAATAGTAGAATGTTTTACAATTTAGAAAGAAGAATGCTTGCAGTTAGGCCTTAGTCTTAAGAGAGTCAATTGGTTATTCATTAACTGCCGTTGAGTTCCACATGCAGAGAAAGGTGATGTGATATATAAAACATGAAATGTTATTGACTTTATTTTATATAAATTTTTATGACATTATTTGTATAAAAAAAAAAATTATGGATAATAAAGGGTATGACCATGCACCTATGTTTTAATTCTACTTGGCAGTTTCAATGTCCGAGAGACAATCATAGACTTGTACCTGTTTTACTTGGAAGTCACTAGAAGAGGAGGTTTTCACCAGGTATTTGTCCGGTTCCACATTTTGACCTCACATGATTACATGATTTAATTTGTTGTATTTGTTACATGTCCATTTCTCATTAATGCATGTGTATATATTTTATGCATGTAGCTTCTACTATTTGCATGCCAAGTTTATCCATCCAATATGTTGTGTCTATATAATATAAATTAGTCAGGAAAGGCTTTTAATTAATTTCCATATGTATTATCATATGAATTGTTCAAATTTAATATATTGTAATGGATTCTCTTGAATTTGTCCAGGTTGGTCTTCAAAACAAATGGGCTGAAGTTGTCTCTGCATTGAAATTGGAAGGCAGCAATGCAATGTTATCTGCTCAAGTTGAAAAGATCTATGCAACACTTCTATACAAATTTGAGAAATTGTACTTCTACAGGTTTCCTGCAACCGGCAGCGCCCAAGGTATCTGAGAGATCAATTTGTGGTTATTTTATGTTGATATCTTGTTTCATTCCGGTACTTCACTTATATGCTTGATATGTAGATGTTTGGTAGTTTATAGAGGAGTGCTATACATCACGAATTTTTCATTCGTGAAATTTCACAATGGCTATTTTCAGTTAAAACAAAAATAGCAAAACAGCTTTTATTTTGGATTTGGTGGAAATCACCTTGGTTAGTGGGGTGATGTAACTGGATCGTGATGCATTCGCTATAAATATTGTCGCGATATATAGCATTTTTCTTATACATAATATGATTTTAATTTACAACTAGTAATAGAAAAATGCCTTGGCAAAAACATTGGTCTAGGAAAATATATATATTGGATGTGAAATTAAATCACTCGGTGGTGACACGAGTTTTCACGGATCATTGTATGATGTTTTTATTACGTTTTTGTTTTAAGATGAAAATGTGTTATTTAACCTTAAAGTCTCCTTTCTTTTCTCCTCACACTTACATTTTGTAAAGGTACCCTTAAAAGGAAGCAGAACTCGACTACTGGTTTATCTCAATTAATGGCTGATGATGATAATCTGAAGGTGGAAAAGGTGTCCAAGGACTACTCTAGCCAAATGACAGGTTATAAGGATTTAGAATATTTTTGCAATGAAAATTTGATTCACTGATTGAATGTAAAAGGTTGCACTCAATTACTAATGAATTAACTAGCTAACTACCTGAATCAAAACTAATATCACAACATAACACAACTGATCAACTAATTATGATAATCTGAGATTATAAAAATTCTAAAACAGGTTTGTTACTTTATGTAATTATTAGCTGCAATGTGGACAATGGTTTTCTTTAGTGACTCAAGTGATTTGGTAAACGAGTTTAAAGGTGTTTCTTGTGACTTTGGAGATGCTTATGCTGCAATATTTGGATTCTTATTTAAAGCAGGAGCCGGCTGTCAAGAACCTCGGGTGCTTCTACAAGCACCCTCAAATGACAAAGAAAAGAAGAAACAAGACAAAGAAAAGAAGAAGCGACGAGGTCCTCCTACTGGACAAAGTGGATATCAAATATTCCTCAAGCATGAATGTGCTCGATTAAAAGCTCATGATCCGGATATTGATGGCAAAAAAGTCCTACGCATGGCTGTTGATGCTTGGCAGAAGATGTCTGCCACTGAAAAACAGGTACGATAAATAAAATTGACATAATATTGATCAAATGTCGAACAATTTATATTTTTGCAATTAGCCTCTACTTTGTTTGTTTGAAATTTTCCATCTCTTAAGTACTTTTTTATGCAGCCATATGTGGAGGAAAGCAAGAAGATAAAGGAAAAAAAGAAGGAAGCAGTGATCAATGACAATAAACAGATGAGCACTGAAGATCTTGAGAAGGATGAAAAGAAGAGCACTGAAGATCTTAAGAAGGAGGAAAAGAGGCCTAGTGTGTGTGGTGACTACAACTGTGTAACTTTGCAGCCTCTAACAAATCACTCTTTTGTCAACAATGCAGCTGTGGACTTGGCTCTTAAAATGACTGAAAAAGCACTCAAGGATCCCTTCTTCCCAGTTGATTTGGATACTTACTGTTCGTTAGAAATGCTAAATGGGAAATCCAAATGACTATAGTCTATACTAGCTGTTGGGTAGGTCTCTTTTTTTGGTTTTTGAAGCAATGCTATGGCCTATGCATGATCCAAGGGTTATTCCTTTTTGTGACTCAATCAAACCACTTGAAGCAGCAGCAACCAAGTTTGATGCATAGATAGCAATGTTCCAAGCCTCTTGCAGTATTAGTGACTAGTGAAGTATGTATATAAACTATATAGTAAATTAGTAATGCTCCAAGCCTTTTGCACTAGTGACTAGTGAAGTATGTATACAAACTATACATAGCAATATTCCAAGCCTCTTGCTGCAGTGACTAGTGAAGTATGTTATGTATATAAACTATAAAGGTTTGTGTTATAATGCAAAAGTTTGTTAACAATTTGGCATGGTTTTAAAATTCCTTTTGAGAAAACTATATTTCTGTTGAACTACAAATACCATCAATGATCAATGGGACTCCTTTAGGACTGCTTTTTTAATTTTGAGAAGAAAAAGTAGTGTATGATAATTATTTTGAAGACTTTTAGAAAGAATTTTTATTTTAAGTCGTTGACAAGTTATTTAAAAACTTTGAAATAAAGTCAACTCCATGCTATAAATCTTCCTGCCTTCATTTTACATGTGCCCTTTTGCCACAGACTAGATATCTTTTTGATTGTGAAGATGAGCACCACATTCACAAATTTTCCCTCTGACCTCAAACCAGTTTCTTAAAACAATTGGTATGTTGACACCCCTAACCACACATGAAACGTAATTCTAGTAGCATTTCTCTATTTTGCACCACTTTCTGCAACACCCTTTCCCCTTTCTTCCCCTCTTGAAAATGATAAAGTAGGCCTCACCACAAGTAGTGCATACATAATAAAAGCAAAGCAAAGCAAAGAATGTGACAAAATTACAATAGTTAACTTCATGATTGACCTGTATTGAAATTTAAGTCAACTGATCTCAGTATATTTGTATAACTGTATAGAATAATATACAATGCAATTTCAACATCAAATCGATATACTTGTTACTAACCTCCCTGCTTTTTGAAGCCCTGGTTAACTGTAAAATGCAATTTCTAGCCCTGGTTAGCTAGGAATCTAAATTTCTACAAAATGCTCTCACTTTTATCAGTGCTTTTTTTGGACCCAAAATAGCAAAAATGTCTGGGCTTCGCTTGAAAAGGATCCCTAGCTCTGGAGGCTGTAGCCATTAGGCAACAGTGAAAATATTCTTTCAATGTCTTACTCATTTTTTTAACACGATTACGTTTGGAATCACGATGGGTATGTCAGAATCACGACGATCCATCTTGGTTTTCTAAAAGCTACACTTTGTAGCTTTTGCAAAATCATGGTGGGTCACCGTGATTCTAGCATATCCACTATGATACCAAACATACATTACATATTAGTAATAATAATTTTGTCGAAATAACGGTACTAATGGTCTAATACTTAGAGGTTCAAATAATCATAGTTGGTCTAGCTAGAGAGGTCAGCCTCACATTGAATTTATATTCAAGTCCTACATTACCGAGATTCTTAAGTTGTGAGCTAGTTTTCGAGAGTGACACACAAACTCTTTTTACAATATCATAACTGAGTTAAGCTGTTAAGGATAATAATATGAGAATTAGACTCAAAGCCCACCCTATATGCGAGTGTGAGTATTAGATTGTATTGAAATCTCAAATTATCAATATTTTCGTCTTACTTGATGTATATCTATTATTAAGGACCCTCATCCTTTGAGTTAGAATTTGAGAGTGAAATGGGAGTCTATTTAGTACCCAAGGGGACATGTGAAAAACAAAATAAAAAATTTAGTTAAAGGTTGGCGATCTTTCTTTTGATATAACATGCCAAAATTTATAATAGATGTGATATTTGTCAGGTCTTTTGGCATTATCATTGCTGCTATTAAGCAGCCATGTCACTGTAGTGGTCATATTAAATATTATGCTTATTAGTAGTATATTAGTAGTATATTAGTATTATATTATTCAGATTATGATGGTTGTTTTGTGGATAAGCAAGGGATGGATTGGCTAACAAGGCAAAGACTAGAGCGCCGTAGTGTTTGATTAACATATTGATGGTAGGTGGATCAATAATTAGATATTCGTATGTTTCATTTCATTCATTGATTTATAGACAAACACGTCACCCTCCCCCCTCTATAAAACTACTAGTATTAGTATTAGGGATTAGCTTCATTACAAAGGAATTTATTAGTGCGTAGAAACAAATGGATTATAATATCTAAAATAAGACTTAGTAAAACGGGTTAGTTACACCAAATCTCAAAATTAAATACCAGCCTTATTACAAATGTTTCATAATTGGTCCAAACTAACATATTAGTTGTTTATCATGACCATTTTGTTTTTGAATTGTAACATGTGATTATTATTCCTATGAACTTATGAGAGCAATATAATTGGTGGCTGCTTGAGAATTTTGGTGCCATGATCGTGTGATTTGGTTCACTTCATTTGAATTTTGACAACCGTGTTGCATCAAATTTGTGACGAGTCAGTTGTTGATTTGCTTATTGATCAGGTCAACCATTCCATTGATACATGCTATATGGTTAAATGATGTATGTACATATAAAAATGAGAAACTTATTGACATGTTTATTTATTTATTGCAAGAAAACCATGTCGGGTGCATAGCAGCATCACTTATAATGTTGTTTGTCCTATTCGGTCATATGATTTAACTACTCTTTTGTATTATTGTCAAGTTTCTTGTAATTGTATCGAGTAAAAAAGTATTAACTGAATATACAATATTTAATATGAATGATTATAAGATATTAGTCTAAAGTCCTCTAAAAAAAATAAGAAATTAGTCTAAAATATAAAGTAAACTAGTAAAGATCTTGTGCTCTTGCACATGGGAATGACAACAAACATAAATGTATCTTGTCAAACAAAAAACAAACATAAATGTAAAATTGTGTACCGTGACATTTGGGGAAAATACCTTTCATAGATATTGTTCTTGGTTGGAATATTACTGGACCTTACCAACGATATGTCGTGATCAATTGATGTTTTTGTTCTGTAAAATAAGTAACATTTTTTTGTCTCCTCCTTGTATGCTAGGGAAGTGGTAACACTCTCTAGTGGGTTTCGGTGGTTGTCCTCGGCTACGTGGTTTATGCCTTGCTCCGGAGGAGTTATGGGTAGGTTAATACTTCCATTAACCTCCTTCTTGTGTTGCAAGGTTCGCGGAGAGCAAAAAGAAAATGGCTTGGGTTATGCCTTACACGGATCGAGTACTTGATGTATGATTGTATGATTCGACTAAAATTAGGTGTAAGTATTTTTTTAGCCTAACCCAAGATGTAGCCGATTGTGACGGTACACAACCCAAATATTAGTGAAATCTCACAAAGCCATGTTTAAAGTTAAAACAAATGTCACTTTAGTTTCGAATTTGGCGGTAATCACGCAGATCATGGTGCTATAAGCGATCAATCACACTTAATTGGGATTTCTTCATGATAATTCTCTTGCGATATTTAGCATTTTTCATTTTAAGATATTTAAGTTTGAGAGAGAGTATATATAATAGACTAAATTGAGAGTTTATCAATTATACTTTTGATTAGAGGCCGTTTTCAGCTCAACTTCCAATCAATAATATACTAATATGGTCAGAAAGGAAGAAGTGGAATGCAAATTGGCTTCTATGGATCAAATTATTGGTGTATTAGAGAAGTCAAATTGATTGACCATTAACCATAGGAAGATGAGCTACATAAAAGTATACATCATCACTATACCCTTCTCACATGGATTAATAACAAGATTAATTTTCAAATTGCAAATCCTGGAACCCACACAGAAAAACAAAAGATTCTGAGCAAATCTATGAGAAAGGTAAAAATCCTCGTTGTTTTGACCAAGTAAAAGATCAAATTCTGGCCAAGATAACTTTAAAAATGTTAAAGGCATGTACAGCAATCTAGGGATAAAAAAACAAAACAATCATTAAAATATTAGCACAACCATGTGTTCCTTGTTGGGACATAACACAATTAATTAACTTCTCTTATCCGGTGAAAATTCCCATATTGAAAAAAATTAAAAAGAAGGACTCAGTCTCAGTCTCACATGGTATTGAAGTATTCATATAGTATAATATGAAATTAAATAGATATTTTATGCAAAGTCATTTTGCACTGGACCAATTTCCATTGTTGTTTAATATATTAAGTTGCCTCTTGGAGAGTGGAGATTGTATAAACAGCAAAGCATGTCTCTTTCAAGGAGGCAAAGTTTTTTGGCTTGTCATTACCATACTAGGCTAATAAGATTTTTCACAGATTTTTGTTTCTAATTTTCAATTCTCTCCACAACTTTATTTATTCGATCGTGTAATTTTATTATGAGCACATGCTCTTCTCTGAAACATCTATAAGGGTAGATGAATCAAATTGGAGAGAGTGCATTTGCAGCAGACCAATAATGCACATAATAATATTCTCCATTCACATATTGAATGAAAGTAGGCAATGTGGATGAAACCTGGCCACACCGTCTGAGAGAAAATTTGAATCTATAAAGTTTTATATATTACATTAAGAAAAAATATGATAATAAATGAGGGCCAGGTGATAGAAAAGTGATGAAAACAACCACATGCATAGCCTTCTTTTTTTTCTTTTTTCTATTTTGGCTTCCATTTTGGTGCATCACCCTCTAATCATTGCCAGGAATAAAAACAAACGAGTTTGGTCCCATTTCAGGAACCAATCAACAGAAGCCAACAACTTTTGTCTGTCCAATTGGCCCTTTTTCAATTAAAGAATAAAGTCTTTATTTTTGGCTTTTCAAGATTATGTAATGTAACATTTGTCTCTAAAGAAAATGGTATGTAATATATCACGTTCTTGATCAGTTTGTTTACCTATTGAATTCACAAACTCAAGGTAATTTTTTTGTTACACAAATTTTATTTTATTTTTCTTCCAAAAAATTGTACGAAGGTATATCCAATTTTGGTAGGTAAAGGTAAGAAACATAGTGAAATTTAACATTATTATGATGATGATAATAATACGGACGGATTATATGGCTTTTATCACATGCCACCCATTTGTGCTATGATGTATTCATTTGGACTGTCATTCATGCCCTGCCAAAAAGAGAGAGAACAAAAGAAATAAACTTTATTACTCAGCGTGACCTGCTGCTGTTCATGACTACTCTGATCATCAATCTTGGCCGTTGGATTTGAGAGAGCAATGCTCAGGCACCGTTAGATTAATTGAAAAACTTTTTTTATTTTTTTTACAGAAGGTTAAAAATTGTACAATTCAATATAATTAAGACACATTGAAAATGTTATTTTTGCTTTGCAAGTACGAGTTACAAGAGGCCCGAATACCTACAACTATAAGATACCAACCACCACATAGGTAAACTAATAGATGGTATTCCATGTGTCCCTATATATATGTCCTTCACGCTTCATATTAAAATCTCATGAATTAATCCCAGAATTAAAAAAAAAGTTGGTAGTATTAAATGTTTTAATAATGGATATTGTTACAAATTTATATTTTAAAATAGGCTAGACTGCACTTTTCAATCCCTAAATTTTAAAATGTTGCGATAAAAAAAATTACAATTTTGGCCCCTTTCGTCCCAAAATTGCTGAGAAGACGCCACATGTCCCAAAAAAAGGGTCATAATCGCAACTTTTTTAGAAGATAAGGAGTCAAAGATCATATTTCCCTTATGTTAGTGGGTCAAAATAGCATATTCCCTTAAACATAGGAGGTCACTTTTGTCATTTTTTTCATAGGGGACCGAAATCACAACTTTTAAAAACTTAAGGATTGAAAAATGCAATTTAGCCTTTAAAAAAGATCATTAACTAATGTTTCCACTATAATACTTGTTTTTTTTTAAGGAACTATAATACATATTGTTGATAGCATAAAATTTAATTAAAATATATTAGTAAATAAATAAGTAATGGATTTGAAAAACAAAAGATGATCTTATATAAGGGCAAAATAATTTTTCAAAAGAGTTTTTTTTTTAACATTCTCAAAAGATGATCTTATATATTTTGTAGTTTGTACAGTATTTTGACTATTTGTTGTTTCTGACATTTTGGTGTGTTGTTTTTAGCACATCTTGTGTGGAAACATTGTAACCTTGTTAATATATTATTCTTTGGCCTTTTTAAATAAATAAAAAATTCTCAAAAGAGTTTTATATCTAGGGCGGAGGAAGTTATATCTATTATAAGTTTAAGTAAATTAAGGAAAATTGGACAAAAATTATGTTACTATCTACTCATTTTTCCAGTCAAAAAAATTTACTCAATTTAGAGGTGTGAAGTCGACAATGACCCTCCAAAATAAAATATAAGCAAAAATAACTCATTTTTTAAAAGAATAAGGAAAAAAAAGTTAAGGACTTCTCTCATATTTAACTTAACTTTTATATTTTCAATGACTAGATTTATAAGTCATTGCGGAGAGTAGTATGATAGACTTGATTTTTTTTTATTAAAAATGCATAGATTAAATCAAATTCACTTTTAATATGTTTAATTGACCATATTTGCTTATAATTTATTCAACATGGATTACTTAATTTTTCCCTCACAAGCCGCCACATCTCTCTAAAAAAACAGAACTGTCGCTTACACCTTTTTCCACCCCAATCAAAACCCTCATTCTACAAGATGTAGCCGGCCAGGGTGGTGGTGCGACGAGTGACACCAATCCTCCGCACCACCTCTAAACGCCAGATCTGTCGGCGCTGACGTTAAGATTGTTGTTCTCCGATGGTCTTGTATTTTTTGGTTGTTTTTGTTCCTCTTCAAAACGACGGTGACTTTTTTCGTTTTGAACTGTTGAGTGTTCTATTTTCTGTTGGTGTGTTGCGTTGGAGTAGGTCACAGTTTTGGCGGTGATATGAGGTTAAGGTGGTGATGACGTGGTGGTTTTGCAGTGGTGGTGACGATGTTATTTTGGTGGATCGGTGGAGAGAGGAGTCCGACTTGCGGTGGTGGATCTAGAATCTGCGGTGTGGTGGTGGATTTGTGTGGTAGTGGTGTTTGTGTGGTGGTGGTTATGAAGTGGTGGTAGAGAACATCGAAAACGCCGCAGTTGCTTTTGTTGTTGTCTTCGTGGTGGTTGTGTGGTGGCTAGGGGTGTGTGGTGGTGGCTGATGGGATGGTCAGTGGGGTTTATTGGTTTTCGTGGTGTCTGGTGTTGGTTTTTGGTGAGGATTAATGGTGGTTTTTTGGTGGTTAATGGTAGTTTTTGGTGGTGGTGGTTATGCTTTTTGTGGGTTTTCTTCTATGAGTTTGTTGTTGGTGGGGTTTTCAAATACACGGATGTTAGATGGTGTGGCTTGTTTAAGGTTCGGTTACATGAGTTTTTGGTAGGTTTGATGGTTATTTTGGAGAGGTTTTTTAATGGTTTGGCACAAGATTTGTTTCTGCTATTGCGGAGGCGTTTGAACTTTGGTTTTTGGAGATGACTTCTTGGTTTGTTGTTTAGTTTTTAATGGTTTCGAGGGCCCTCAGTGGATGATGTTTTTGGTTTACTTATAAAAGTTTGTATTTGATACATGAATGTGTGTTTGAGTGTTCCGCGTATATACAGACATTTTTCCTTTGTATGTTACTCTTTAAGTCTCCTAGCTTAACATTCCTTGTGTTTGCTAGAATTTTGTGTTTTAAATAAATTTCATTTTAGATTCTTAAAAAAATAAAATTCCCTCACCTTTTCTCTCTCCTCTACCTTTGGGTTTTATATCTTTGCAAGTAAGTTAAGATGATTGAGGCAACATGTGGATCTTATCCGTATTAGTACAAAATAATAGTGTTTAGTTGGATAGGCATGTTTTGATAAAGTGAACTCTATTGTTCAAGAAGAGAGAAATAGTGTGTGTCTCCCGTGACTAATAAACATAATTAAGAGTTTTGTTTAACTTGATCGTAGGAGAAAGAATATTCTCGTTTTGTTTAATTTTTTGAATTATTTAATTATGTAAACTATGTTTATAAAAAAAACATATTAAGCAAAAAAAATGTATATCAATCTAATTTTTTTTGACGAAATTAATCGCCAAAATTTATAATTAGAACATAGAATTGATCTGGGGCTGACATAGAAATAAAAGATTATAATTAACGAATTAGTTAGGACTGCACGAAAATACAATAAATTAATTAGGCAAGTTGTCCACTAGTCCATATATCTTGTTTAAACAAATAAACCTAAACTTTCCTCATGAGAATAGCCCTATGAAGTCTCTATCATTCTATATTTTAATTATGTCATGTTAAAAGAGCATTATCGTTTGTTAATCTCTCATTTCATTTTAATAGTCAAACTCTCATACCTTAAACCACTAATTATACATAAACTCAAAGGCAACTTCCTTCCAACCCACACCTCATCACGTTTTACTTTTTCTTCTTTTTCTAGGATCGTAAGACAATTTAACCACAACATGTGTAATTTGGAAAATATGTTCAAAGTAAAATGATTTTTTTTTTTTAAAGAAAAGTAAAATGAAATTGATGACTCTATTTGACCTAATTGAATGAAATAATGTTTCACCTAGTCCAAATTTACCATTACTAAACAAAGTTTAGAAAACTTTCCTTTTTTACCGAAGAAAACTTCCCTTAATATTGATAATGTGAAACTTGAATACAACTTTAACATTTAGTTTCACGTCTAATGTGGCTCTTGAGTCCAATTCTCGGATTAACATCCTTAATTTGTCTATGATATCATGTTATACCAATTTTAATACTAACCCTACAGATTAACTTATAATTCCCTAAAAAAAAAAACTTATAAGATAAGTCGTATTCAACCATATTTATTACATCAAACAACTAAAAAATCAAGACAATGTAAAACTCGAATTACAACTTCAATATATTGTGACATATTCAAAATTGCTCATAGAGATGGAGTCATGTAATTATTCTTAAAATTAAGATGGAAAATAGTTGAAAGGGAAAAATGCAAATGAAATAAATGTGAGTAAGGTTAAGGACGCGTGGTTCCCCGTGACTCCAAACTGCTTATATACTCTCTTCTCTTTCTTTCTCCTCATTTCATTTCGTACCATACACCAATCAATCTTCTTCTTCTTCTTCATTCAATTCATTCCTCTGTTCAATATTCAAACAATTTCAAATGGATTCATTCGAACCAAACACAGATTCAACTCATTCAAACACATCACAAGAATCCAATCACAAGAAACGCCGCAAAATCGATAACCTCACCACCGATCAAAACTCCATCAATCTCATGCCATGGAGATCCCAATCTGACCAAAACACCTACTCCAAAAAACTCATCCAAGCACTCCTCCGTATAAATTCCCCGGAAACAACCAAACCTGCCGCCCGTCAAGTCCGTCAAACCGCCGATCGAGTCCTCGCCGCAACCGCCAAAGGAAGAACACGCTGGAGCCGCGCGATTCTCGGAAAATGGAAGAAACTCAGAAGACATCACAAAAAAGTCAAGAAAGCTTCCACCAACGGATTGAAGAAATCTTCCAACAACAACAACGGATTGAAGAGAGAGAGGATTCAACTGTTACCGGCTTTGCAGAAGAAAACACGCGTTCTCGGCCGATTAGTTCCCGGTTGCCGGAAAGTTCCGTTACCGAATCTTCTAGAAGAAGCTACTGATTATATTTCTGCTTTGGAGATGCAAGTGCGTGCGATGACAGCTCTTGCTGAGCTTCTCGCCGGTGGAACACCGGCGGGAATCGCCGGTCAGGTGTTGAGTTGACCTGCGCGCATTGTTTACTGCCTAGGCTATATTGCGCCAGGTGTTACTTGATTTTTTTTTCTTTTTATATTGTTTTTTTTTTTTATTATTGGTTTTTTCTTCATCAGATTCATGTATCTTATTATCGTGTACACTGTACATGCCATTTGCTTAATCCTCTCTTTATGTTCCACTATCCTAACTTTTTTTTTATATATTTAATTTAATTCAATGTGAATATGCTACCTGTTTTGATTATTTTCTTAACTGCTTTTTGGAAGAAAAAAGACTTGTGATTTTTTCTTGATATTTTTAAAATTTGAGAAATCCTCCAAAAAAAAATTAGAAATCAATAAATTACATTTTAAGAACTTTATCTTTTTTAACCAAAATAATAATAACTCATAATGTAGAAATATTTTAATTTTTTTCACTTGATCTTTTGATTCTCGTAAAAAAAAACTAATAAGTTAGAAATCAACCTATAAATTCATAAAATCAGATTAATAATTGTTTTGGCCAATAATCAAATAGGATACTCTCATTTAATTAGACTTAAATTGAACTTGCAATTTCTCTACATTTGTATGATCGTATTGCACAAAAGTTGCAAATTGAAGCAGTTTCAAGGCATAAGAATACATTTTAAGTAGTTAAAGAAATAAATTTTATCTTGGAAATTGTATATTTCTTTGAAGTTTAAAAAGTATTCTTTTAAACGTAAATTCTAAGATAAATTTTTCGTGTTTAGTCTTTTTAGCATGTGTGCTTAAGGATTTAAGATATGGTCCATAAAATATCAACTAATAAAACCAAAATTGTCAGGTTGCACGTTATTTATCCGGTTTAAATTTGAGACTCATATTTATGTGTTTACGACTTCATCCATAAAACAAAACAAAAAATCTAACATATGATTAAATTTTCGTGGAATGTAACTATTTATCGGAAAAATTAGTCATGGTATGTTTTAGCTTTTATGAGCCCGTTTGTACCGACTAATTTTTGAGTTTATGAAAAATATCTTACACAAATAAATAAACTTTTATGTTAATTCATAAGTTTTTACTAAATAAATATACTTTCATGAGTTTATGAAAAATATATTTGATTTGACAAGTTTTGTCACATAATTAGTGGTGAAAAAATATACTTTTGTCCAGAAATATTAATTTATGGGAAAAAGAAATTATCTTTTATCTGTACTTTTAAATAATTTTGCTAGTTTTTTTCGAAGAAAAAAAAAGTACTTTTGTTGTTGGAAAAAGTTTCTCCCATAAATTATCATCGATGGAAATAAAATTAAGGCTTAAATGCATTTCTAGTCCCTCTATTCTACCTTTGTTAAAATTTTAGCCCCTTCTAAAACCAGTTTTTTGATCCTATTATATATTTCTTGGATTTTTATAGTCTCCTAACTATTTAACAAGGTGACATTGATGTGGCATAGTTGTGTTGCGTTTTTAATTTTCCATGACAATTATAGTGTGATTATTTTATATAACTAATAAAAACTAATTGATTCCTTGTTAAAAAAGAAATAAACTAAAACATAAAAATGAATTCAATTAGATTGAGGAACCCAAATTAATAATTTTTTATAAAGTATAGAAATATTAAAAAAAAAATAAGAAACAAATTGTATAACCATTTTTCATCACTGTCATCCTCCTCCTTCATCTTCATAAATCTTCACTATCATCATTCTCATTCCTTCTTCTCATTGTAGAACTTCATAAACGAACCCATAACTTTAAATTTATAAAAAAAATGCTTCAAACTTATAATACACCGTCAATAAAATAAAAACCCAAAATATCAAGCCTCGGTCTAGAACTTCAAACTTGTCATCTTTGACCTTCAAAAACTCCTAAGACAGTTCGTTATAAATCCAATCCCTGGCTCCCACCCAAACTCTTCATCTTCCTCGTTTGCTGAACCGAGTCAGGAAGAAACACAACATCACCATGTACAAAGTGAATCATCACAACCACCA
>Ga0315914_1007364_pt1 | contig 15246 bp, 9 predicted proteins | sample MpolenodulesMG_FD_203920 | JGI IMG/M metagenome (GOLD analysis project Ga0315914, IMG submission 203920) | Medicago polymorpha root nodule microbial communities from Los Angeles, California, United States - elongated nodules | ecosystem: Host-associated > Plants > Roots > Nodule | place: USA... | reverse complement strand
TGATATGTGCAAAAAATAAAGACATTCCTTAAAGAAATTTCTAACATGACCTGTGCAACTTTAGCTATGTGATGTCTACATTAAGAAATTTTCCAGATTGTAGAGATGTTATATATTTAGCATCATATCTTTACATCTTTGAAAATAAATCTTTGGAGTCTAGAGTTAAGAAGATAGTTGATGGTTTCTCATCATAACTTGAGAGATGGTTGAAAATTTCTCTTACGTTTTGGTAAACAGAGAATTGTTTGATTATGCCTTTAATCCATGCACATGTCTGATCAGTTACCTCAATGAATATTTAATATACCTGCATTTACACTCATATGAGCCGAAACAGTTGACTCACTAATATCTTGTAATATGTGCAAGTGTATGCGATTATAATTACCAGCTCAATAAGGAATATCTAATCTTCATGTGCCTCTATTTGCAAATTTCTAATTTTTAATCTTCATGTGACTCTTAACTAACCTCTTTTGGAAATATTTGTCGGTTGTTTTTTGTTTTCCCTGTTTTTGTGACATGTTTTTTTTAATACCAGATGGCGAAGAACGAAGCTATCATGGAAATTGACGAAGAGGAAGAAGAGGATAATGATGATGATGATGTGGAAACTTATTTACAAGAAGAACAAGAACCTGTCCTTCCACGTGGCCGCAACAGGCCTAAAAGGGAAGCTTAAATTTGAGGTGATCTTCAGTAAACTTGCAAATGAGTAGGGAGGAATAAGGGAGGTGTTTATCTATAGGCTCTAAGTTTCTCTTGGTCCATGTTCCATTGGTTATCTGCTATCATTCTCTCTGCTTAAGCAACAATCATGTAATATGATCTGATATGTAAGCTTATAAAGGGTTTATAATGTAAGGAATAATTTATTTCTCCAATGTAGATAAAAAATTACTATGTATTCAGAGAATTACCAATTAAATTCTTAAATGAAAAGGTGAATGCAGTGATGTACTATATTTTCATAATTTTCCTACGAACATGTAAAAATGGAATTTTATAGTACTCTTGATTTTAACAACTCCTGTGGAGCTACCCTACAAGTGTTCCCTACTTTCAAAATCTTTCGTTATATGAAACTTTGAACGGTCAAATAACCTTATGTCAATTGTTATTTGTTTAAAAAATCTTTCAGGAATGCATTTCATCGTCTAAAACAAATAGATACCAAATAATTTTGTTGATGTTTTTGTCTGGTTTTTCTGCTTTTACTCCTGAATTTTCTGTGTACTCTAATCTGCCTTTCCTTTTCTATTCGGTCTTTCCTCGTTAAAATCTATATCTTTGCTTCTGAGCTTGTTGGTGCTCCTTCATCACCATTGAATCCTGGAATTTTCCATTAGTTTCCCTTTCTTTTCACTGCTCCATAATACCAGCTGGCGCCTAGGTTTCTGGGTGATTCCTCAACACCTTTGATCATGGATCCATCAAAATACTCAGCTCTTGTCATTGCACCTAACTTGAACAACAATTCCTCTACTAATGCTAGCAATCTGCAGCACCCCAATCCCTCACAGAGCTGTATGATCATACCTCCAAAAATCTTGATTCCGGATAGGTATCAGCAAGGTTCTCTTCATGGACATGCTATACCTACAAGTGAAAATAACCAAGGAAATCAACAGAAATAGCCATGTTTTTTCATCTATTCTGAGAATATTATCCATGATGATGGCAAAACTGTTACTGATAAACCTATTCAAGTAAATTCGATTCAAACGAGTTTAACTAATATTTGGGGGTCACCAGCTGGTTTACAAATCCAAGAAATTGATGCAAGACTCCTCCAATTCTTCATGGATAACCAAGTTGATCAAGAAAGAATTCTGCTGGGAAATCCTATTGACCCTAACCTAACTACTACTTTTAGAGATACCGTAAACATTTACAATCTTACTGGTCTTGGTTATCATGGTGATATGTATACCTGAGCTAATAATCAACATGATCATCATCACATAAAATCTAGGTTGGATAGACTTCTAGCCACTAGTGGTTGGATTTCCACCTTTCCTAATTACTCTGAATACTTATATTCTTAGATATACCTCGAATCCTTGTCCTCTTTTATCAGAATTGTCTACTAACATTTTATGCAGGAATAGACATTTCCAAGGTATATTTTTTGAGCAAGTTTGACTAAGAGATGTTGCATACATCTCAATTGTTCAAAATACATGTACTCGTAGTACTGAGACTATTGACACGAGACTTTATCTCACTTTGAGTAACCTTCACTCTTGGCATCAACAGAGATTTGATGTTATTCCAAAAAATATGTTGGCGTTAACAGAGATTTGGTGTTTTTCCAAAAAAATATGTTAGTGATAGATTAGTAAGATTAATTTTGATAAGTGAACCTCACTAGTGAGTTCCACTAATCCTCCACTGGCGTCCTCTCTCTAAAAAAATAAATTGGAGGTAGATAAATGAAGTGAATCCGGAATAGTTAATATGTTGGGTAATGAGTATAAGTAGATACAAAATTAATTGGTCTAATTTGTAAAAAAATAAAAATTAATTGGTCTAATAAAATTATACTTATTATTTTTTTATCAAAAGAGGATAAAGTTCAAGAAAAATAAAATGCTATGGAACTAAAGAAACGCTCTTAGGGTGTGTTTGGATGGAGGGTTTAAAAGGGGAGAATTTCCTTTTCATTTTTAAATTACGTACATTATGAAATGTTTTTTTTTATTTTAAAAAGTTAACCTATTAATATGATAAACGATTATATAATACGTCAATCTAACTTAATTTATTTTAGAAAAACATGATATATAGTCCGTAATTTAAAAAAGAAAAGCAATCTCTCCCCTCCCCTTCACTTATAAACTCTCAATCCAAACACACCCTTAGAGTATAGAAGTCTCAAGATTATCATCAAATTGGAGACTCGAAAGGTCACTAGGGTGTTTTTGGATCCTCTTTTAAATAACCATCTTTTTTTTTTGGTGGATAGACGAAATTGCAAATCCATTATAAACTCACACACACATAAGTGGAGGTACCGGAGTTCGAACCCCGGTCATGACATCTTAACAATTTTGGCATTTTGCTAGTTGAGGTAGGACTTATAGATAAAATAACCATCTCTATTTCCATGGATAAAAAGAAAACACGTGGCAAGATAATATATCAATACACAACTTTAATCTTTAATATTTTTACTTATCTATAACAAAAAATTATAAAAATTTAATATTTTAAAAACATTTATTAATATAAATCTAACCATTTGACATATTAACATTTTTTTGAGTGGTTTTATATTAACATTTTTATTATATATAAAAAATATGATGAAAATAAATTACTATGTAATTTGCTAAAAAATAAAAAATGTAATAACATCCAAACCCCCGTTGATAGACTATTAGAAAGTTAAATTTCATTCGGTAGCTGAAAGCTAATAATGTCATGTTTGCGTACAACTCTTATAGAAGCTGATTCCTGTTGTCTCGTGGAAGTGCCGCTCGTTCGCTTGTCTCGGTATGTTCATTCATCTCTTCAGCTCTCTCTATCGTATTTCCTTCACAACCTCTTCAAAGCTCTTTGAAGTTTAGGTGATATGATGCTTTATTAAGTTTTGAAACTTCATATTTTATTTATTTTCTTGTTGTGATATTCTTCTCCAATTTCATTTTCTGCATTTTTTGTTCGCTTATGAATTTGGAACATAAGGTGTTTGTTGATTTGTCTGAGTCAAATCTATTTGTTTTTTTGTCCAATATCATCCAGCAATAGAATTCAAGTTGTGTTTCGAATCAATGGAATTTGAGACTGGTAATTGCGGGAGAAATAAATATGTATTATGAGAATATGCTAGCTGTTTCTACAATTGTTGGTTTGTTTTTATATGTTAATAATATAATGTAAAACTGTGATGAATTGGGTATTATGTGCATGGTTGTTGTTTCTATAGTAATGCATAAAAGGAGTTTTTGATTTTTCTCAATCAAACAAAAAGGAACCTCCCATTATAAAAGCAGCACTAAAAAATTGGCAAATTATCTTGAGAGTAGCAGCGGTATGTAGAGAAAACATTGGTTATGTTAACAGTGTTAAGTTAAGGGAGGTAAATGTTTTTTCCAAATTAGAGGGGGTATGAGTGTCTTTTAATAAAACCTCAGTGGAGGTGAGTGCAATTTGCTCTTAACAAAATGAGCTTATGAAATTATACATATGACATTTATGTAATGAATACCTGTAAATTTTCTAATATTGACTAGGGGGCTGTTTGGATTGGCTTATTTTGGACTAGCTTATGAAAAATAGTTTATGCAAGTAAATAAGCTCTTTTGTTAATTCATAAGTTCTCATTAATGAAAATTGTATCTTCATGTGTTGTTTTTTTCATAAACTACCTTCACAAGCTTAGGAACAATACATAAAAGCTTATTTATTTGCATAAGCTCAAAAATAAGCCAATACAAACGAGCCCTAGATTAACAGTCGTCCGACTAGTGACCCGAGGTCATAATTGGGTCGATCACCAATCTGAGTTTTAATGCACTGCTTAAATCTTAAAAAATGTGTGGTTTTGAGGATGTGATGCTATGAGTGAGGTTGTCATCGCTGCACTGTTTATTCTTTCACGGTAACTTGCTCTTCATTTCTACTAGTTTTAATTGATGACAAGAAATTCAAATTTTTCTCAAGTTCAATTCAAAAAGGGATAAAACAAATTTCCCCATTTCTCTATCTTAAATAGTATGTGCAGAAAATTCAATTGATTTGTATTTCACATTGACATTCCATATTGAACAGGTTTCATGAAATGGAAATGGAGCCGCTGCTAATCAATTTATGAGCTGCTGCACCCAGTCTGCTTTGCAGATCAGCGGTCATTATTATGGTTTGAGGACGCATCGGATCAGAGCATACGTACCATACATTTCCAACAATCTTCAGTTTTGTTTTGTCATCAGTAACTACCCCACCCAACAGCTTCATACACTTAACATTCTTAATTTCTCATCACCAAAATATCAACATCAATTTGCTCAGCCTTGAGGTTTGCCTAACCCTGTTGAGTCTCAAAGCCCTACTCACCTAAACTTTTACGGACCAGAAAAACAATATCAACATCAATTGCCACCAACAAAACACAATAAAATGCCTCCTCAAACACCAACCACACCAAACAAATTCTACTTCTTCTACGGTCACCGCAAACCCTCTCAAAACCGTCCAACCGTACGTGGAGGCCTCTTTTCCAATCGCCAAACTCTCACTCCTCCCAAACCTAAACCCACCAAACCAACCCAATGTTTCCAAATCCAAAAGTGGGACCCACACTTCCTCTCCCAATCAAACCCCCCACCACCATCTCCATCCCCAGAAGCCACATTCTCCGCCTCCCTCCGTCTCTCCCCGATTGCCCGTTTCATTCTCGACGCCTTCCGCAAAAACAATAACAACTGGGGCCCACCCGTTGTAACTGAGCTCAACAAACTCCGCAGGGTTACTCCCACCCTAGTCGCTGAGGTTCTTAAGGTTCAAACTAACCCTGCTCTAGTTTTCAAGTTTTTCCATTGGGTAGAGAAACAAAAAGGGTATCACCATAATTTCGCCTCTTACAATGCCTTCACTTATTGTCTTAACCGTGCCAACCATTTCCGTGCAGCCGATCAGCTCCCTGAGCTGATGGATGCTCAGGGAAAGCCTCCGTCGGAGAAGCAGTTCGAGATATTAATTCGGATGCATTCCGATGCTGGTAGAGGTCTTAGGGTTTATCATGTTTATGATAAGATGAGGAATAAATTTGGTGTGAAACCTAGGGTGTTTTTGTATAATAGGATTATGGATGCTTTGGTTAAGACTGGGCATTTGGATTTGGCGTTGTCGGTTTATAATGATTTTAGGGAAGATGGATTGGTTGAAGAGAGTGTTACTTTTATGATTTTGATAAAGGGATTGTGTAAAGGTGGGAAAATTGATGAGATGTTAGAGGTTTTGGGAAGGATGAGGGAGAAATTGTGTAAGCCGGATGTGTTTGCGTATACCGCGTTGGTTCGGATTATGGTTAAAGAGGGAAATTTGGATGGTTGTTTGAGGGTTTGGAAGGAAATGAAGAGAGATAGAGTCGAGCCGGATGTCATGGCATATGGTACTATCATTGGTGGTTTGGCGAAAGGGGCAAGGGTTTTGGAGGGTTATGAGTTGTTCAAGGAGATGAAGAGTAAGGGTCATTTGATAGATAGAGCGATATATGGATCGTTGGTTGAGTCGTTTGTGGCAGGGAATAAGGTTGGTTTGGCTTTTGATTTGTTGAAGGATTTGGTGAGCTCGGGATACCGGGCTGATTTGGGGATATATAATAACCTTATTGAAGGTTTGTGCAATTTGAATAAGGTTGAGAAGGCTTACAAGCTTTTCCAAGTCACTATTCAGGAGGGTCTTGAGCTGGACTTCTTGTCTGTAAAACCGTTATTGTTGGCCTATGCCGAAGCAAAACGAATAGAAGAATTTTTTAAGTTGCTCGAGAAGATGAAGAAGCTGGGATTTCCAGTTATTGATGACCTCTCAAAATTCTTCTCCCATCTGGTTGAGAAGAAAGGACCAGAAATGTCACTAGAGATATTTACACACTTGAAAGAAAAAAGTTATGTTAGTGTTGAAATTTACAATATTCTTATGGAATCTCTTCACTTGAGTGGTGAGGTGGAAAAAGCGTTATCACTCTTTGATGAAATAAAGGGCTCAGACTTGGAGCCCGACTCATCCACATATAATATAGCAATTATTTGCCTTGTTGATCGCGGTGAAATTAAGGAGGCATGTGAATGTCATAATAAGATAATTGAGATGTCTTCCATTCCTTCTGTGGCTGCTTATAATTGCCTTGCTAAAGGTCTTTGCAACATTGGAGAGATTGACGAAGCCATGCTGCTTGTTAGAGATTGCTTAGGCAATGTTACGAGTGGACCTATGGAGTTTAAGTACTGTCTTACCATTATTCGCATGTGCAAGTCAAATGATGCAGAAAAGGTGATTGATGTATTGAATGAGATGATGCAAGAAGGTTGCTCTTTAGACAATGTTGTATGTTCTGCAATCATCTCTGGCATGTGCAAGTATGGAACAATCGAAGAGGCTCGAAAGGTTTTCTCAATTTTGAGGGAGCGTAAATTGTTGACAGAATCTGACACAATTGTGTACGACGAATTACTAATTGATCACATGAAGAAAAAGACAGCAGATTTGGTAATATCGGGATTGAAGTTCTTTGGTCTAGAATCTAAACTGAAGTCAAAGGGTTGTAAATTGTTACCAGATTGAAAACTGGTGTCGAGATCGATTAATTTCTTTGTGAACATGTATAACCATGCTGCCAGAAACGCATCTGGGAGATGTCAACATTGGTTCTATTTATTTCTCGAGCATCTCCATCGGTATCCAATATGTTCAACTCATGGCTGCGTACACTTAACATATTACAAAGAATTAGACACTAGTTGCTGGACATTGTTGCATACTATATACCATGGGACTGTTGCCCTACGAAGGTAACTTATCGGATCTGGATTGGATGGATGTACCATGTAACCGACAATGTCATTCAACATCAATCATAGCATAAGCTCATACTTGCTTCGTTGAGGTATTTGGAATTCTGAGTATCATTTTCTCGTGTTGTCTACACAAGTTTATTGTGAAATGAAAAGTGAAATACAAAACTTTTTCTTCATATCTTTTATCTGATAGTGAAGTATACTATGGAAAGTATTGATGTGATATTAACATTTAAGAAAAATCTTTTTGGTCACACTTAATCCACCTTCCTCTATCCTCTCAGTAGATCTTAGGAGCCCAATAAAAAACTTTTTAGCTACCTTTTAACGTTAGAGAATTAGGCTCACACTTTTTTCCGTTTTTTTTTTGAAGGATGGAAAGTTTTAATTACTAAATGTTACCTTGTTTTCATGTTTTTCATGCTTTCAAAGTTTTGCATATCTGGCAATGAGAACAACTTTTATTATTTTCTATACAAACTTGAAAACAGGAAACAGTGGAAACAATGTGACAAAAAATGCCTTTTGAAATCAAACAGACCCTTATCTTGTTCTATAGGTTCTTTTCAGGGCATTTCTATGTGGATTATTTGGTATGCTACTGTTCTTTAGCTTTTCCTGCATCCGTATTTTTCGGGCACCTATAGTATGCAATGGTATGAGGTGATTAATTACTAGCCTTTATTATTCAGATTATCTATTTGTTTTCATTGTTTACTATGGAGTTTCCTTTGTGATTCAGATTATGGTTTTCAACTATCTAGCCAATATAGACTAGAAAAGTAAAGGTAGAAAATGACCATGGAATTCAGTGTCCCAGGTTGATATTTATTTTAGCTACATATTGTACAAATATATAATTGAACAGGCCAAACACGCCATAACTCAAACAGTGACTAGAACACTTTTTTGTTGGATTTACATACAAAGCTAGAGATGAAAATTAATTAACAATGGACTCATCATGGCATAACCTGTTTATTTTTGGCCTGCTCTGACATGATTTATTTAATAAATAAGTTAAGGGGTCATGCTAACAAGTGCCCTTAAGAAGACAGAAAAGGAAATAATTGATGAGTTTGATAGAACAAAAGTCAATTAGTTTCTAGCATTGTTTATAACTATGCTAAAAGTAAATGTGTTTTTGCTTAAACTTTAGTCGAATAGTTTCTTCTACAAAAAATGGATATTGCACCAAAACTATAGTAATGGATATTGCAATTTGTTGTAGCAAATGGAGATGATCTCAACTCTTCTATTTTACACACAAGTTTCTCAATATATCCCTTGATAGCAGTCTACTTGATGTATAAAAGGATTATAGATTATAGATTCCTAGCTTGTTTAAGCATACTCCTATATGTGATGATAAATTATGGGGTATGCATTTTGTTCTTTATCATTTCTTATGTAAATAGCCGAGAAAAAAATGCGAGTTCATTGTGATCTGGTTAAAATAATATTTGATTGCTTGTTCGTTTTTGGAGCCACATCCTCTCTGGTTAAAATCCTCTCTGATGGTGATAAGATTATACTCGTTGATGTTGTTTGTTTTTGAAATCCTCTCTGATGTTCATGGTGATCTGATCATACTTGCTGTTGCAGTTTGTTTTTGAAGCCATGTATGAATTTTATGTTTTAGATTTAGATTAGTGGCAGAACATTATTTGAGGTAGCAGCTAGGATTTGTGTTAGAGTATGAGAGACAAAGATGTTGTTAGAGAATGAAAAATGAATAAAAGGGTATGAAGAAAAGAATGGAGGAATTGGATTGAGCTGTAGAGGGAAAGTGGTAGCAGAGACTGAGAGCAAAGATAATTATGGTTTGTGCAGTTGATAACATTGAAATGAACCTAACCGAAGTATAGGATAATAAAAGAATCAGTAGTTTGGAGCTAGTACTGGTAATAATGATGGAACTGAAACGAAAAAGGGGGTTACTGTGAAGGACTATTTGGCTGAGTAACTAAGGCCTAGTGAAGAAGACAAGGCACTTTCTAAGGTGATTTCATATATAAAATATTGGACAAAACATTCATATATAAATCATGAGGAATGCTAGCAACACACATTCTAACACACACTTTCCAAAACACTCTATTTGATTGGTTAAAATTCACATGGGGCCCACCAAATTTATATGGGATCCACATGATTTGGTGGGACCCATGTGAATTTTAACTAATCAAAGAGAGTGTGTGTTAGAATGTGTGTTGTTAGCATTTCTCATAAATCATTATTCATCGGCAAATCATAATCAGAGACCTCCATGCTAGTTGGAAGAAAATTACTTGACTTTGGCATTGATCTTGCATCAAGTGTTGCTTAGGAATCAGTTGTTGTCAGAAATTGCAGGTGATAACAGTGGTAGGACAGCCTGTGAATAGTTGAACCAAAGCCCTGAAATTTGTTGTATTGGCATTAAAAAGGATATGCATACACTGATCATGGTTTGAATGTGTTGCTCTTTGGGGGTAAAGTGGCCATTTTGGCTTGAGAATATGCCATCTGATTTCATGGTTGGACTTCTTGACACAACTTGCATCTGGAGAATCCTTCCTTGCTAATGTCCATTCAAGTTTGTTGATGATGATGATAATAGAATTGCATAGACTGATCATCATGATCCATAGTAGCAATACCATTCATGATTTCAAGTTTCAACAAATAGTAATGAAGATCAATGATGATGTCACTCTTATATAAAATTAAAAGTGTCATTTTTTGAAAGCAAGAAAACACAAGCTCTGTTTGTATCTATGTGAAAAGAATGAGTTTTGGTGGCTTTAACTTGCTTCTTTGCCTTCAGACATCACGCTGCTCCTAACTTAATCCTAAAAAACTGTTGTTCTTAGTTTGCCCATTTTCTGCTTTTTCCCATTTTCTTTATTTTGGTTACTTCTTTGTGTGTGTGCGTGTTTTTTTTATAATTTTTTTATGGGTTGTTTTTATTGATGTCGCTGTTCCATATGGTTCCTTGAAGGTGATTCCTTTTGTTTTGCTTTTATGTTAGGTTTTCTTTTTTTTCTTCGTTTTTGATTTTTTTATGAAGTAATTGTTGAAATGGTCCTTGATTTGTTACGCCTTATCTCAAATCCTTGATCAAATGCAATTATAAGATCTGCGTAATGAACATAGCAGAATCATAGCTTTGTCCTCATCTTCAATGTTCAACTAAATGTTCACCAAAGTCATCTAATATCTTGTTAAATTATGTCAATTGTTCTGTGATAGGTTTAGACTATACCATCCTAAATAAGTAGAGTTGTTGTTTCAAACATCCTAAATAAGTAGAGTTGTTGTTTCAAAAACAATTTATGAGTCAAATGCTTTGTCGTATATAATAACTCCAACTTTGCCCACATTGACGCCGTGGTAGCATTCCTTGGGACATCCCTCGAAGCCGTATCTATGAGGCATAACAGAACAACACTCTTTGCCTTGTCTGTCATCTCGAGCTTCCTTCCTTTGTCAACTTAGCTGACATCACAACTTCACCCTTCATGCCTCTGTACACTTCTGTTATGTCAAAATCATTTGCATGTTTACCTTCAACAAGCCAAAATAATTGTTTGCAGTGATATTTTCGATGTCCCAATTTGAACCTATGATGCCCACTTTACCAAATTACTCATTTCCCCCACAATGGGGATCAATTGTTGTGAATTCGAAAATCAAATCACACAAATAAACTTAGGTGTATGTGACAAATTTCAATGGAAAATAAAATTAAAGTAGCCTCAATCAACAATAACAACAACATACCTAATAACTAAGCAAATAAAATCCACAAGCTTAGCCAAAACATAAAGATAAAAGAGTAGAAAAATAATATCAATATTGTTTACTCAGTTTGACTCAAGATGACTTATGTATGGGGGAGAGATAGCAAATCTCCAATACACTGTACAAGAAATTAGATTCACTAGCTCACAATGAAGAAACCCCAATTTCTATCCATCACAATGAAAAAACTCCAATTTCCATTTTTCAAGTCAATCAAACCCAATGGAGATCTTAAGAGAAAATAAGAGAGAAAACAGATAGGCCTTTTTAGGTTTGGGTTGTTTTTAGCGTGGTGATGTTCCGTATATATGCGGCATCGTATTGTATTTTTCTTCCCTACCGCGGGTTAGTGCGCCTTGCATATACATGACATGAATAATATTTTGCCTTTTCAAAAAAAAAAAAGAGAGAAAACTTTTTATCATTCTTCTAACTAGATCTCACCATCTAAGATATTTATAAAGTGTTTTCCAACCCAACAATCTCAACCCTTAACCTCTAAGTTTTTGAAAAATTCTTTCATTAGATGGAAAAATTAACCAACAAGTCAAACAACACTTAGCTGAGTGCAAAATAGCCAGGATCCAGTCAGCAAACACCGAGGAGAAGCCGAATTTGCTAAGCACAAGCATATTGGAATAAGAACAAGCATATTGGAATTTATATTAGGAGGGAGAGAACCCGTAATAAAAAACTTCTGAACATAATGAATGACATCCATTTCAATAATATCCCAAAAAGTGTGATAAAAGTGACCACCAAAACCATCCGGGCCTGGAGCACCATCCCCATTCAAGTCAAACACAACATTTTTAATCTCTTCACGCAAAGGGAGCCTAAGAAGATTATGGTTATCCTCCTTCGAAACCAAACGAGGAAAATAACTATCCAGCATATCATTTTGCACACAATTATTATCAATGCTGAAAATGGATGTAAAATAGTTGAGCACATGTACCTCAATATCTGCAGGCTCTGTAATAACTGTATCCCCATTATAGAGAAGAGTGATAGGTTTGGCGGCTGCCCTGAACTTAGCAAGTCTATGAAAATAGGAAGTGTTGCGATCCCCATTAATAAAATTCGGATCCCTTGCTTTCTCCTTCCATAGAACATCCTGATAATTCAAAGCTTTAGTGAGAATCAACTGGGCCTCTAGATCCTGCATATATATATATATATATATATATATATATATATATATATCATCCAAAAACCCTTCAGAGTCAATCAAAATTTGGATGCGATTGACCTCCTCCAAAGCCAACCGAACCTGTCTGTCTACGTCGCCAAACACTGTGCGGTTCCAAGTCTTGAAAGCCAATTTCAGATTTTTCAATTTCAGTTGTAAACGAACCATGCCATTACCTCTAACATTCCTCGACGAGTTATGGCTAACCAGACTACGACAATCCTCATGTTCCGACCAAGATTTGAAGAATTTAAAAGGCACCGCGTGCTTAACCATATTCACATCAAGAGACAGCAAGAGCGGGTGGTGGTTAGACTGATGACGTTACAAAGCACTACAACTGCTAAGCCGCCATATACAAAGCCAATCTTCATTACAAATACATCTGTCCAAATGAAGGGCAACATTTTCCAAACCAAAACGACCGTTATGCCATGTATAAAGAGGACCTGAAGTAGGAATGTGAGTCAATAAATTAGCATTAGTCCAATGTGCAAAATCAAAGTAAGACGCACGTAAAGGAGGGTTGCGCCCCCTTTTTTCATGAGCACCGAACACCACATTAAAATCCCCAATAAACAACCAAGGCCCTTGAAAACAACCCTGCAGATTAGTGAGGTCGGCCCAAAGCTGAAGGCGCGTAATATGAGAATTGCTAGCATAAATCGCCACTATATAAATAGGAGCCTGCTGCCACGTAAGTTCTAAAGCAATGCACTGAGACGACACAAAAATAATAGAAGTAGTGACATCCGAGCCCCAAAGAGCCCACAGATTTGGCATCAAACCATTCCTAACATTTGTACAAAATTTAGTAACACCAATGCTACGCCAATACCAAGAAGGAACTTGTGCAAACGTTATCATTGGTTCCGCCAGAAAAATAATAAATGGCTTATGCGACAAATATAAATTTTTTAGAGCGATTTTAGTGTCTGAATTACCAAAACCGCGTACATTCCAATTAAATAAATTCATTGATCACCTGAGTGGGAACCTCCCTGAGAGCGGGTTTTATATGTTGGTGGCTTTCCAATATGTAAATTTTTCTTCACTTGTGCCTTCTGTTTTCGAGATAAAACTGGAATGAATGGTGCTTTAGCATTAGCTTTGTCATACTCGCGAACTCGCATCCAAAGGTCAAGGTCATGTTGCACATTCGGATTAGTATGAGGTTCATAAATTGTCAAGATTTTGTCGCCATTCTCATCTGTCATACCCCAATTTTTGACCCAAGATGTCACTGACACGTGTCGTTGGACCCTACATTCATACGCAGTTTAACCTGATCAATCTCTGCATTTTAGTGAAAATTTCGGCAGAGAGGTATTTTAAAATACCTCATTATAGTTCTGAGTCGGGCCCTCTTCTCTCTGTATTTTTGTCTTTATCGTATTTTTAATCTTTTATTTTTTTAGTTAACGTTAATTTTGTATATAAAAGTCTTTATTTTTCTTTTTTTTAATTAAACTTTCAATACTTTTTTTTTTATTATTTAGTCTTCATCCTTTTAATTTTTATTTTGTCCATATTAAATAGTCCTATTTTTCGTCCAAATCCAATTCACGCGTCCATTTTTCCAGCAAAGGATAATCACATTATTTTTCCTTCTCATTCCAATCCAAAGCCAGATTTTCTGCACTCTTTAACAAACCCTAACCTAAGTCCTGATGCTATAAAAGGTACCTGCAAAACAACCAGAAAGGGGAGAAAAATTCATCGAGCCATATACACATACAATAGGAATAGAACCTGCAAAAAAACCCAGCCAAACATTCAAAAACAACACCGATCCATCAAGTTCCAGATCGTGAATCCAGATCCTAACAACAAATCTCGGACCAGACGCAAACGGTACAGCCACTGCGCACAGGACCGAAGCACGACTCGACGAGGATAAATCCGAGGCAAACCAGGACGGATACAACGGTAAGCAACCGAATTTGTTTCTTTTGTTCAAAGGGTAGCATCTTTCACTTTTCTGTTTATTTAAGATCTAGGGTTAAGGGTTTTGAATCTCAGGATTTTAGGTAGAAAAAAGGACAGAGGAGAGAAAGAGAGGCTAAAAAACGTAAAAAGAAATATAAAAAGGGGTGGCCCTAGCGGCGGCGCCGCCACCCACGGTGGTCGGCCACCGCGTCGGCCGCCTCCGACCACCCCACTCCCGTCGGAAAACTCAAGGGGTTCTTGAGGAGAGAGAACAGAGAAGATAAGAGAGAGGAGAGAGCATAGGGAAGAAGAGAGAGAAAACATAAGAGAAATGGAAGAAAATTAGGTCACAACCTATATATACTTCCCGAACCGGTTCGGTTCTCTAGGACCCGACCCAGGGTCTGAACCGAACCGACCCCCAGCCTGTCCTCTAAGCCCGATTCTGAAGTTGCTCTTTGGCCCAACTCTCTACTGCTTTATTTTCTGCTTGCTGTTTGCGTCTACCTGAATACTGTTGGAACAAGGGTGTTTCACAAGTCACCTATTGAGTTTTGACAATAACAAGGTATTAAAAATAATCAATTGGATATGCTAAACAATTTGTTCAAGTGTGCAGGATCCATAATCAAAGTGCTATTCTTGGAGATTCTGATTGAACAAGTTCTAGAGCAAAGGAATTTATTTGAAGCTTAAAGCATCTGGAAGACTGCATCTGAAGAACTGCGCCTGAAGTGCTGCGTCTGAAGAACTGCGTCTGAAGAAACGAGTCTGAAGAAGAGCTCCTGAAGACACGTCATCAGAAGCGCTAGT
>Ga0315914_1007363_pt1 | contig 15248 bp, 9 predicted proteins | sample MpolenodulesMG_FD_203920 | JGI IMG/M metagenome (GOLD analysis project Ga0315914, IMG submission 203920) | Medicago polymorpha root nodule microbial communities from Los Angeles, California, United States - elongated nodules | ecosystem: Host-associated > Plants > Roots > Nodule | place: USA... | reverse complement strand
AGGAGTGTGGTTTTTCTGATCAAAATATGGAGCTTACATGCGAAAGAAATGTCCCAAAGATAACAATCAATAACGTGAAATACCGTATTCTTGAATGGTACAATACAACACAGATACTTAAAGTGGCTAGGGATGATTACTTCAATGGTATTTGTTCTGTGAGTGTGAATGCCAACCATAATAACAGCACATTCGATAAAACTCAGTTTCAACGTGATGGTGATGGTTCCTATAAAATAAGTCTGTTATACAATTGTGAAACAAGTATAATGAATATTTTTGGTACTACCTGCAGTAGTACTAAAGTTTCCTACACAATTGTGGATCTTGCTACTGTCTCACTCACATGTACTCCGAGTGTTATTGTTGAGTTTCCAATTTTAGCAGGCCAACCCGCACAAATTGCATCGCTCGATGTTATAAACGAAGCAATACAAGGCGGTTTTGATTTGAGATGGACGGGAAATTATGCAGAATGCCAGATGTGCGTTGATTCTCGTGGTGCGTGTGGCAACGATGGAAGAACTGGATTCAGATGTTTCTGCGAAGATGGAGCTTATACAGATAGATGTGGTTCACGGAAGGCCCCAACCTCAAGTATGTTGTTCACTTTCTTATACAATTAACTCAGTTAGTTTCTACAACTAGTAATAGTATTAATAGAGTTTAAAGATCATCCTAATCCAATAAGGGTTTAAAGTTTAAACTTTTTTACAAGGTCACTCAATCAGATTTTACCAGGTAGATTGTTTTCTTCTGAGGATAATTTTTCCACTAGATGTTTGTTCAGATATATATTCTATAAAAATTATGATAAAGTAACTAACACCACTATAAAATTAGGGGAAATGTTATATTAGTTTGGGGGTTAAGGATTAAAGTGACAAGAAGATTGAAGATTCATTTTTTACTCAATAAATAACAATTACTACCAAAACTAACTTTTGGTACAATTACTACAAAATATTAACTTTTGCTGTTAAACAACAACTACTATAATATTCAATTGTTGATTGTGTCACAACTTTTCATAGGCTTGAAATATAGATAATTCTTATAATTTATAATATAATTAACAAAATCAGATTAAAAGACCATAAGTATGGTAATTTTCTTCTTACTGATTCTTCACCATGGCCCCTGAAGAAGAATGTGTCAGAGATTTCTTGTTACCATCAGAACTAAGTTGCTTGACTTTTTCGGATACGTACAGTTTCTCCTCTTGACCATTTCCTACATAATTTTCACCAAACTATTACGTTGTCACATCTTTGAAAATCCTAGAGTTTTAATTGGTCCAACTTTAGTAATATTCTTTTATTTGGATTATTATGTGGCCTAATTTTGGCACCATCTATATGCTATGACCGTGTCAAAGTGTCTCCTTTTGCTGAATTAAAATCCTTCGCAACCCCTCACGCTCGTAACTGGACATCTAAATGTCATTTCAGTGACTTAATAGTGCTGACATGATAACATGTGATTTTAGATAGATTTGTGATACCAACTTAGAATTTTGGATGAGCCTTATTGAACTCTAGTGAGGATTGTCCTCACTTATAAACATATTTTCATACCATATTATCATATTAAATGTGGAACTTTTGTCAAAGTTTTGATAATTATTACATTTTTTTATAAGGATTACTTTTATATTTTTATTGTTGGTTGAAAGTTGAAACGTGTCACTGTCCCACCACTTTTGACTTTTGATTAATTCATGAATCATAAGTATTTGGTAGGCTTGAGTAGTTTAGAGTAGTTAGACATGGTAATTTGAAAACTGATTATTCTTTGACTCCAAGCATCATAACTTATGGTTTCTCTAATTTCTACTAGTGTTAGGTAAATTAATACTAATTTCCAACAGAAAATACAAATATTATTAGTACTATAGGTGACCTAAATTTTCATTTGCATCAATTCAATACTACTAGTATACTTTAAAACTCATCAAACTCGCATCAACTTAGCAAAATCCTATTTCAGTGTCAAAATCCTTTGTTTCTCCATAAATCCATTTTTACTAAAGATGCAACTTCTTCATTCAAACATCTTCTCATTCTTGATCACAACCATAATCCTAATTCAAATCCCAACATCATCTTGTGCTGATAATTTGCAGCAGTACAAAAAATGCAGTTCTTTATTTGATTGTGCAAATCTTAAAAACTTGAGATATCCTTTTTGGGGATCAAGTAGACCACAATATTGTGGCCATCCTTCTTTTGAGCTACAATGCAAAGATGGATTTGCAAGCATTGCCATTATGTCACAAAGTTATAGAATTCTTGAAGTCAGTGATTCTGATCATAGACTCAAAGTTGTAAGAACTGATTACTGGAACAATGTTTGTCCCACCAACCTTAAAAACACAACTTTAGATTGCACTTTCTTCGATTATGGTTCGGATTCTCATAACTTGACACTCTACTATGATTGCCCTTACACTCCATTTCCTATACCAGATAGATTTTCACCTCAGTTTAATTGTAGTATAAATGGAACTCAATTAGCTAACTACTTTGTGTTGGAGAGTAATCTTGAGAATGGTGAGAGTTTGGATTCCTTAAGTGAAACAATGGGAACATGCAAATCTAGAGTGATTGTTCCAATTTTGGAGTCAGAAGTTGAAAGGGTAGTGACAAATTCAAGTGTGGTAAATTTGAAGGGTGCTATTGATAATGGTTTTGGGGTGGAGTGGAATGCAAATAATAGTTTGTGTCATGAGTGTCAAAGCTCTGGTGGACACTGTGGTTATGAGTCAAGTTCAAGGGAATTCACTTGCTTTTGCAAGGATGGATCCTTTCCACATTCATGTAGATCAGGTGAACACTATTGTAGGTTCCACTGTTGTGTCTTGTTTTTGCGTTCAATAATGTCTTTTCATCTTTGAAACTCGTCAAACTCTTCTAACATACTATAATTATAATTTTTAAGTTTAAATTTAGGCACAATTATCCTAATAAGGACTTGTTTTCATTTAGATTCTTTTCGTTTTTTCATCGAATATCTGCAAATAATTACTCCTTTCTGACTTTGGATTTGTATTTCCCCTTGCTAATGCATAATTTATTGCACTAGTAGATGTGAGTCTCTTGATGATCTTGTTAAAGATTCTGAAAGGAATTATATTTTTGCTCTTGTAGGTGTCTCTACTATTTTGATAGTGTTTGACACCTTGATTAAGTTGTTGGTCTTAACTCTTAATAACCTCTTTTTTATCACAAGATATTTAGATAGCCTTGGGTTTCTTTTTGCCTTTGTAGCTTTATTCGTTTAATCAAAATTAAAATGATTTTTATAGAGTAAACTAATTATGTTGATTTGTCCATCTTGAACCTATTTTCCAAAGGTAGATATTTGGCCACTTCCATTAGTTTAGCACATAGTTATGTATTTTATAACAAAACCCACACAAACTACGGCAGTAAGGTAATCAAGTTTATCATCAAAACTCTTAGAATTTGGGTTGGATTTAACTCAACTTTACAAAACTAGTTTGTGAGGTGAGCGATCTTCCATTCATAAACATATCATTAGGCCGTATTTCATCTCACACGCCTAAGACTAGATATTTGTAACGTGACTCGTGTGGCTTGATATTGATTGGCTGGGCAAATAGATCTTGGATAGACTTTGATACCATCTTAAAATTTGCTTTAGATCTAATTCAACCCTACAAAACTAACTTATAAGTTGAGAGATGACTCTTATAAACACAGATCATTTCTCATGCTCTCAACAAAATCCTCCTGCAAAGAAAGGGCTCAAGATATAGCAATTCTTGTATAAACATTACTAGGCAGGACAGTTTATTATTTTTCTAGCAAATATAAGTGGTTGCCAATTTGAATTGGATGAAATTTTTGACTGATGAATAAATTGGAAGATACTGCCGTACTGGATTTGGAAAACTCAACCACAATGATTCCAGTTAATTCCATTTCTGCTACTCCTCTCTTTTTTCTGAAAATGAAACTTTAGAATTGATGACATTGCCACTGTCATTAAACATGTTCAACTATTCCTGTCAAATGATGTCACTACATGTATCTGTTCAATTTAACAAATATAACCAAGTCCAACTAACCCCTCTTCCCTTTCTCTCCAGAAAAATACAAATAAAAAATCAAGCAGACACTTCCACCATCTGAACCTGCCAAAACTTCCAAACCATGTGTTCCATATTGACCAATACCTTTCATCCATATAGTTCTAGATTTTGAACAGCCTCCATTCAAACAAATAAGAAACTGTTACTTGACCATAAAATACTATACCTTTCAATTTCACATACTATACCATCAGCCAATTGTTTTAAAACAATACAAACACAGGACAAAAAATGAATAGAAAAAGGCTCATTTGGCTGCTAAATAATGCTTAAAAAACCTCAGTTTATAGATTATATATTGTTCACATGACATCAAAGTCCAAGTCAACAAAACTCATCTTCATGTTTTCTATTTATTTTTTTTCTTCAGTCCAAACTATTAGATAATTATTATCTCATTATAATACTAACCCAACAAGTAACAAAACAACTCTTCTATGTTTGCAAATTTCAACAAAACCAAATTAAGGAAACAAAACTATGTTGTCCTTGTCCCTCTCTTCTCCCGTCACCACCTTCATCATCTTCTTCATCTTCTGTCTCCACCATACAACATCTTTACCCTCTCATTCATCACTCTCTAGCTGCAACAACACCACCTTCAACTGTGGCACCATAACCAACCTTTCCTACCCTTTCACCGGTGGCAACCGTCCTTCCTACTGTGGGCCACCACAGTTTCACCTGAACTGCAAAAACAATGTTCCAGAGTTGAACATTTCCTCAGTTAGTTACCGAGTTCTTCAAGTCAACTTGGTAACTCATTCTCTCACCTTAGCAAGATTAGACCTTTGGAATGAAACATGTACGCATCATTATGTTAACTCAACTTTCGATGGAACTAGCTTTAGCTACGGTTCAGGAAACCGTAACCTTACTTTGTTTTACGAGTGCAAACCCACTTCAGAATTCACCAAAGCACCACAGAATTTGTTTTACTGTGAGAGTAATGGTTATAAGAACAATTCATATACTTTGATTGGTCCATTTCCTTATGATCCAGTTCTTAGACTGGCTCAATGTGATGAAGGTGTTGGGGTGCCAATTCTTGAAGAGCAAGCTACTAGGTTTGTAGAAAATCGTACTTTGCTTAGGGAGGTTTTGATGAAAGGGTTTAATGTAAATTATAACAACCCTTTTGAGAATGATTGTTTTGAGTGTATTAGTTCCGGTGGCCAACAATGTGGGTTTGATTCTGATGATAATGAACCTATTTGTATTTGTGGTAATGGGTTGTGTCCTTCAGGTATTTTAGCTTTTCTTTTTGGTGGATTGTTGTGTTTTGTGTTTGATGATGAGTTTTATTTCATGTAATACCAATGGTTTTAAGGATGACCTTAAATTGTGGTTGTGTTGTGATTTTTTATATTGCAAGAAATTGCAGATTAATGTAGCTTAAGCAACCACGACTGCAGCAGTGATGTCGTTGCGGAGACCTCTTAAATCTTTACCTTAAATTTGTATACTGAAATATAAATCCATGATCTTAATGATGATTTGCTTTAGTGTGGACAAATTAGACTTGAGATGTTCTACTGTTATTGGAACAACAAAACACAAGACGTGCTCGCTAGTTAGACTTGACATCATTTTTTTTATGTTGCAGGTAGCAGCTCGGGCAAAGTGGGAGTTATAATAGGTAATTTCCATTTTGTTAATAGATGGATTGAATTTAGATTTTAGAAGTACAATTTTACTGATGTCTATCATTATGTTCAGGCATAGTTGGAGGAGTTGTAGCTGTTTGCCTTCTTGGCCTTGTTGCATGCTTTGTGGTGCGGCGAAGGAGGAAAAATGCCAAGAAATCAATAAGCAATGACCTCTTCATGCCTCCTTCAAGCACTACCTCAGGCACAAACACCGGCACTCTAACCTCCACTACTAATTCGTCTCAGAGTATTCCTTCTTACCCCTCTTCCAAGTCCACTACAATGCCGAAGAGTTTCTACTTTGGTGTCCAGGTATTTACCTATGAAGAACTAGAAGAAGCTACTAACAATTTCCACACTTCTAAAGAACTTGGAGAGGGAGGTTTCGGCACTGTTTACAAAGGTAATTAACAATATAATTTCCACTTTTCAATATTTCCCTTAGTTTTCTAGTTTTCTTATAAACTATATATCCTCTGATTGTTGATCAGGTGATCTCAAAGATGGACGTGTGGTTGCAGTGAAACGTCATTACGAAAGCAATTTTAAACGTGTAGCGCAATTCATGAATGAAGTTGAGATTCTAGCACGCTTAAGGCATAAGAACTTGGTGACACTCTATGGATGTACCTCCAAACATAGCAGAGAGCTTCTCCTTGTTTATGAATACATACCAAATGGAACAGTTGCTGATCATCTTCATGGGGACCGATCAAGCTCCTGTTTGCTTCCTTGGTCTGTAAGATTGGACATTGCATTAGAAACAGCTGAGGCACTAGCCTATCTCCATGCATCGGATGTCATGCACCGTGATGTTAAATCCAATAACATTCTCCTAGACGAAAAATTCCATGTTAAGGTTGCTGATTTCGGTCTTTCAAGGTTGTTTCCGAACGATGTCACACATGTATCAACTGCACCACAAGGAACACCTGGTTATGTTGATCCTGAGTACTATCAGTGTTACCAACTCACCGACAAAAGTGATGTTTATAGCTTCGGCGTAGTCTTGGTCGAGCTTATATCGTCATTACAAGCCGTGGATATTACCAGGCATCGCAACGATGTGAACTTAGCTAACATGGCCGTCAATAAAATTCAGAGCCAAGAATTGTATGATTTGGTTGATCCTAATCTTGGATATGAAAAGGACAACTCTGTGAAGAGGATGACAACAGCAGTGGCTGAATTGGCATTTAGGTGTTTGCAGCAACAAAGAGACTTGAGACCTTCAATGGATGAGATTGTGGAGGTATTGCGAGCAATCAAGAGTGATGAACCTGAAACACAGGAATCGAAAGTATTGGATGTTGTTGTTAGAACAGATGAGCTTGTACTTCTGAAGAAGGGTCCTTACCCAACTTCACCAGATTCTGTGGCCGACAAATGGGTTAGCGGCTCTTCTACATCTACTTCTTCATAGGTTCTAAGATTTCATTTTACTTTTGGTGAGGACTTAGATTTTTAGATGGTAAAAAGTAAAACTACTCTACTGGTTTCAATGAGCTAGTTCAGAAGTCATTTTGGTCTTCAAATATCTTTTCTTCTAAAAGCTTGTGTTTTTACAGTATTATTTTTTGCATGTATACTAATAGTATTGCTATTAGTAGCTGTCTCAGAGTTAGAAATAATATAAACTTTCAGTGTAAATATTCCAATATTTTAGTTGGTTTGATGTATTTGATATATATAAACATAGTAATTTAATTGTTACTCTAAACTTTTTGTTGTGTATAACATTTACATAAGTTAGGATTTAAATGAAAGGACTATAGGAAAATAATTAACCGAGTGAGTACATGATAACAGCTGAATTTTCATTATCTTATTGCAGACGAGGGGAATGCTAAGATGAAGAGGTTAACCACACATGTGAATGGCCAGAGTTGTTGTTCAGGATTCAGATATACTTTGGCAGGTGAATTTTGTAAGATACTGTAAATGGTACATATCTACATACATCAAGTGGTGAATGTTTAGGCCATGTTATTCCGCAGTTGTACTAATTATTACTAAACAACACAGAGGCTCCTTGCTGATCATAATTAGTTGAAATAGTTGTTAATATGATTATATAATTTTGTTAGTAGAAAAAATGATTATATAAGTTTGTTAGTTGAAATAGTTGTTAATATGATTAGTCAGCTCATGTTTGAGAAATGCTAGAGACACTGGCTTTTGAACACTCTCTTTAATACTTACTCTTTTATTGGTTTAAATCATTATTGGTCTATACTTTAGAAATAGAACCCAAACAAAGTGGTGGAACATACATTGATTCCATCCAATAAAAAGGTGAGTGTTAAAGAGAGTGTTCAAAAGTGAATATCACTAACCTTCCTCGGTAATAATCAATTCAATATTGATATGTTAAATAAGATTTTTTTTTTTTTAACGCGCTCTCTTATAACCAATTACTTAACGTTGACAACTTGCTTCGACTAGCGGTGTTGTTATATCCGGTTATTAAAATTACAGGCAAGTTGTCACGTTACATCTTCAATAGTTTAAAAATTGAATCCAACTTAGAAATGAAACTCTTAATCCTTGCACCAAATTATATAACCTCAAAACAAGATGCAAACTCATTGTTCGTTGTGGAGTTAGAAATCAAATGTTTGCTTTGCGCTTTTCCAAGAAACAATTGATGCGATTGGCATGAAAATGTAACTCGTGTATATTTTTTTTAATCAACAAAACCAACAAATTTTGATCCATAGTAGCCAATGAACACCATATTCATGTTTATCTCCCAGTTGAATCAATCAAAAACTTACTTGAGCGTTTGAGTGCAAAAACCCATACATTTGTCATCATTCGTTGTACTTCCACCATTCCAACTTTCATTCTAGATCCAACTTAGATTAAATATTAATAGCAATTTTTCCACAAGTTACATAAACTTGACCGTTTTCATATATCAGAACCTTACATTCAACATTGTAACTACACAATTTTCGCTTTTTTAATATCTTTTCTCGTTTTTCAAAACTCGACCAACACATAATATCGATGTTTTACACGGGGTCAAGTATACAATGTAAAATTTGTGTGTATTATATGCTTTTTGCTATAAGCTCATTTGTTATAAGCTGGTTTATGAGTTCTCCACTATTTCCCCCATTCGAAACAGAGACTCTGTTTCGTAAAAAATAACGAATAACTGATAAACTAGCTTAGAACGAGTGAACTCATAGTGAGTAGCTGATTGCACTGAAAACACTACAATATTTTCAGAGTCTAACTAGTGCCAGTATACAATGCCTCAAATAATAGTATAAAAAGATTCAATCCAAAGGGATTGAGGTGATGTAGTTTTTTGTAGTTTTTCAATTCGGTAGCTTGTTTTCACAAAAGTAAAATAAATCACTCAAAGTAACAACACTTAAAATATATTTTTAAAGCAATAAATAGTGAAAGGAAATTAACACTTAAAGATCCTAAATGACAAAGCGTGGTTAAGAACAAAGAATCAGTTATGAACATAGGTTTGTAAAGATGTTGAGAGTTGCAACATCGTATAGCTTTTGGGAGACCAAGTTTTCCAACACATCCATCATAGTGAACTTTGGAGTACTACTCTATCGAAAATCGCGACCGCCAAAATAACCATAAAACATTATTAACATCAGATCTCAACCATTTTCCTTCTTGGAAGGATTGAGTCCATTTTTATTTAACAAGGACTTTGCTTTAAAGATCATATGAGATACAGTTCCATCCTTTTCCTTTCACTATTTTTATTGCTTTAAAAACGTATATCATGTTAAACAAGCAGTTTTACTTTAAAGATTGTAGTTATTACAACTTGTTTAAAAGAAGCTTGAGAATGCAACAAACTAAACTTATGCAAACATAATCATAATCTCATCGTGTCTTAATCACAAAGGGGTTTAGCTCATGATATGCTTAAACACAAAAATAAAAATAAGAGAAGAAATAAATGAAAGCATAATTGCAATAATTAATAAGAGTTTACAAAGAAAGATTACAATCCGTGAAGGAGAGGAGTGAACTCATTGCATGACTCCCTCAAAATATCTCTAAAACTCAAATTATCTAAGAACTAGCTCTCATGTTCATCAATGAAATGGATGAGAGGTTCTGAGATCTCAAGTGGCTGTTAATCATACCAAAATTGATTAAAATACTCAAAACCGTGCATTTAATAACCACTACCAAAATAAGAACACTATATATACATTTTGTCTACTAATTTTCAAACTATCAACCTAACCTAATGAAGTGATGCTTCTAAAATGTCAAACCCCGCAACCTTCGACGTCATTAGTTGTCTTTGTCTCAGTCTCTAAATTTGAAAACAACACTCTAATGAAATAGAAAATCTCAATGAATAATATACACAAGTTTAAAAAGAGTATTGTTCTTAGCTGGTGCAGTAATCGGAAAAATCGATCATGGTATCCGCCGTTTTCTTTCCAAAATAGTCTTTAACAAATATATATAAATAATACAAATAAATCAAATAAAATATCCTTATTATTATGGAGCATTAGCTATTTTAAAATTGTAGTGTTTGATAAAATTAGCGATTGAACTAACTTTTAAATATGAAAGAGCAAAAGTATTATTTCATTAATATTTAATTTTTTTTTCCAATTAAGGGTAAAATAGAGATGAAAAATGATAAATTATAAACTACTTAAATTATCTTATAAAAAAACACTATAAGTGAATAAAAATAAAGGCTTATTCAATCGTCCGGTCCCGTAATTTAATTGATTGTCTCAATTTGGTCACCTAACTATAATTTGTACCAATTTGGTCCCCTATGTTTTGCTCTGTTACTAATTTTAGTCATTTATGTTAGTTTCTCTAAAAATAACATACATTAACAGAAAGGACTAAAACCAGTTACAGAGCAAAACATAGGGGACCAAATTGATACATAAGTTAACGTTTTTTTTTTAGAGAAATTAACAGAAAGGACTAAAACTAGTAACAAAACAAAACATAAGGGACCAAATCGGTACACATTATAGTTAGGGGATCAAATTGAGACAATCAATTAAGTTAAGGGATCGGATGATTGAATATGTCAAAAATAAATTATAAACTCGTAAGAATATGATGATTATTACACAGATCATTTTTAATCAAATGAACTTATATGACATAAGTTATAAACTAAAAAATTTTCTTGCCAAACATAGCTTAAATATAATTCCTCCCATTATGTTATGTACTCCTTGTAGTATGTAGAAACTAGAAAGTAGTAGGACTAGACTAGGAGTAGGGGCAAGAGAAGAAAAGACAGCTTTAATATTCCCCCGATAATACTCAATCCAATCATTCTACTTTCTAATTCCAAACACCATCCTTCTCTTCTCTTCTCAGATCTAACCTTCATCTCTCTCCACAAATAAAACAAAAAACCCCAAATTCATTCAATTCTATCCCTAAATGCACAAATTCAAGCTCTTAGCTACACAATGCGCCATCGCCAACAGTCCCACACGCAGTCCTACAACCAGTCCCGTCATCCACCTCCGCCGCCGCAAAACCCTCCGCATGTTCCTCACTCGACCTCACGACCGCCGCCGTTTCCATCCTCCTCCCTTAGATCCACCTCCTCCTTCCTCCGATGAAGTCAAAGTCCGTCACAAGCTTAAAGACCTCTTTGTCTCCTCGCCGTCTCCGCCGTCTCTCCCATCTCCGCCGACGATGCTACAAGACGAGAAGAATATCTCCCAACAGCAACAGCAGAATTACGATCAGAAAGATTGCTCCCCCGTCGGTGTCCGATTCCGAACTGGATCTCCCTTCCGTCGATCTTCCGCCGTTGCGGCTCTCCGGCCGGTGTCATCGGCGTTTCGTTACAGGTTACTGAGAAGAGCGTGGCGGCCGGTATTGTTCACTATTCCTGAGTAACGGTTACAGTTTCTCTCTACTGTGATAACTGTACGGTTGAATTCAGAATTTTTTTTTTAAATTTTTTTTTGGAGAAAGAAATAGTAATAGTAAAAAATTATTAATAATCGCGTTTCATTGTAACGAAATGAATAAATAATCACGTTTAGTTTTTGTGCTAACGTGCGCGGAAATGTTTCTGGTAAAAAGTTAACGAAACTAACGTTTGGCGGAAATGGGGGCGCTTTAATAATGTACGACGTCGTTTGCTGAATTTTGTGCGTTTGATGGTTTGTTTATTGCTCTTAATGGGCTCAAAGTGTTTGGTTAAATAGAAGAATTATTAATTAATGAATAGAAGAAATGTACTGATAAATAGAATAGTTGGTAGGATTAGAATAATGGTTTATGAGTTTTCTAATTGGAATTGGATTGTGCTGTGTAGGAATCGATGATACCTTACAAGATTGTCTCTATTTGCCGTTTCCATGTGTTTTTTCTGAGATAACTTTTTCGTATTCAACTTCTAGTTTTGTACTGACACACCGCTTATTAGACTCTCTAGGAGTTGATTAGGTGCCTTTGGCTTTGGTGTCTTTCAGTGTCTTTAGTTCATTTTAGATGAGAGAGAATGTTGGATGAATGATTAAAATAAATTAATTAGATGAGAGAGAATTAATGGTTTAGAGAGAGATATGAACAAAAGCCATCAAAGGCACCGAAGCCAAAGCCACCGAATCCTCTCCCTAGACTTTAGATACCTGGAGTGTGCTTGGTTGTATGGTTCACATAGTTGATTTTGATAAAATTGATTATGTAGAATTGATTTTGGATAAAAATGATTATTAGTAAAAGTGATTTGTGTTTGAATACATTTATGTGAGTTGAACTATAAATTTGTGTGAAAATCAATTGTGTAGATCAAATTTGTGTGTGAAAATCAATTTTAGAATCAAAATCTACAAAATCCTAGCTTTAAGTAGATCAATTCTAGAGTCACAATAAATTCAACTCGATAGCAACCAAACATGTCAAAATCCATTATACACCTCAAAAATCAATTATATTCCTTCTAAAAGTGGAATCAAACATACACTTATCAGCACACGTTTTCCTATATACATCAATTTTTTATTTGGTTTTTTATTTGTGCGTATGTACAAGTTTTTTCCCTCATAGTTGAATCACTCGACTTAAAAAAGAGTGATGGCACATTAAACTTGGATCAAGTGGCTGAACTAATTGTAGAGAGATCATGGAATTAATCTGTACTTAGGAATGTTTACACTCTTCCGGTATGTTATAGAACCATGATGGGAACCAAAGAAAACAAAGCTCCAATCATTATTAATTGCAAGTTAGCATTGCTTTTGTTGACAAGGTTAGAACCGTAGCTTAGGATAATGACAATCTTATCCAAGAGAGGCTTATCAGTATCTGTTTTAAGACTTCAAGTAATCTTCTTGTATAAGTCCTCTCAAGAAGTGCACATCACCGTGGTGCTCTCTAATTCCCTATTTATTTACGGTGTAAAAATGCAGGCCTACGTGCATTATTGAATATAATTCCTCTCAAATAGACTTCTTAGATTTTAATGTACTTTAGGCTTAGGGTGATGTGGGATGATTTTAAACATCATAACTAAGATCAAAGACAAAATTGGAACAATGTACTTTTCCCCGTTTATGGCGTAAGGTATACATTTCTTGTTAGAGTATTACTTTTTCCTCCCTGCTGCCTTCTCACGCGTCTTGTAAAAATGCCGAAATTATCCCTGGTTCGGATTTTATTTTTCGAGCCAGATTGTTATTGATTTCCGGATTTTAAAATCCGGACAACGTCGATATGAAATTTTAGTGTCTTGTTTTGATGTCAAGGGTCCTTGTTGACCGTTATACGACCCCCGCATAAGCTGCAATGCAATTGCAGGGGTCATATGAACGGTCAACAATGACCATGACATCACAGACACACCTAAAAGCTATCTAAAAAACTAAAAAATTGAAGAAAATGTAAGAAAGGAGGTGAAGAAGAATGAACGAAAATGTTGAAGATTCAAACTTTTATATAGCCTTAAATCAGTCCTAGGTCTTAATTACAGTCAAATAAAACGTGTTCCACATTCAAAACCGTCAAAAAATGCATTCAAACTCCACTAACCGGCCAAACCTTTAGTGAAACGTCACCGGCCAAAATGTTACTGAGGTGTTCTGGATTTTATATTCCGGAATGCATGAAGTTTGTCCGAATTATATAATTCGGACCGTATCAGACCCTTTATTTGAATCGTTTTCGTGGAGAATGGCTTGGAAAAAATAGAACAAAGGTACATAACATAAATAGAAGCAACATAAGACAAATAAAAAGTTAAAGAAAACCATAATAACATAAATGGTGAATCTTTTAGATCTGCAGCATAATGAAGAAAGACAAGGTGTTTCAAGAGGATTTCTCTGAGTGAGATCCTGCTGCCTTGCCAAATGACATATTCATCTAGCAGACATCAAGATCTAACTCATAGAAACCTCTTGATATTCAAATATAGAGCAACCTCTTTGTATCTATATATTTTCGTCAGCATGCAGAGGATCTTCATCACGCGGACGCGGTCAAATAGATAGCTATCTATTTGTGACCGCGTGAGAAAGATCCTCAGCTTAATGACAAAAATTTGCATGGTTTTCTTTGGTGTGTTTGTGTGTTTTGATGATATTGAAGCTGAAAACCGGAGAACACTTATTTATAGAGGCCTTTGGATGTTGTGGAGCACATAAACTCTTGGTGCAATGTGGTCCATACAAAAGAATCATATGCTGAAGTTTTCTGGATTTAGTAATCCGGAATACACTTACACCCTAGGTGAATCTGGATTTCATAATCTGGAGTGCATGGCTTTGGTTATTTTATCGATTAAATGGACATCTTTGACGTAAATTAAAACATAATGAAAGTTTAAATAATATATATTATTCAAAACATAATGCAACAACTTAATTCAACAACACATAACTAACACGCAATTAAAACAACATAAAACACATGATTAATTAAAACATGACACATTATCACGGATCACCTAAACTAATTTCTTCATCTGGTGGTCCCTCCAGTAGAGCCCTGATCTCTTCGTAGTTCCTGGGCCGGTTCAAACTTTTCAGAGTTTGTTCAGGAGATCTAACCAACGAAGCGTCCAACTCGATCGGTCCTCTAGTACTGTGCTGACCAAAGACAGAGAACATGGTTCTCCATCGTCGTCGTTTGTGAGTTTTATCCGGCTAAACCAAAGAGATAAAACTGAGTCGGACAATGGACATCGATATTCAACACCGACCACCCTCCTCGTGTCTCTATGGTTGAGTTGACGACTAATTTGATCCAGCTGATCCTTCAGCCTAGAGAGGATGACATCGTTGCGAATCCTAAACAGATGAGGTTGTTTTTGTTGGAACAAAGGGTGTTTCTCAAAATCACCTCTTGAGTTTTAATGATAACAAGGTATTAAAAATTATCAATTGGATATGCTAAACAATTTGTTCAAGTGTACAGGATCCAAATCAAAGTACTATTCATAAAGATTCTGATTGAACAAGTCAAAGAGCAAAGGAATTTTA
>Ga0315914_1007360_pt1 | contig 15253 bp, 5 predicted proteins | sample MpolenodulesMG_FD_203920 | JGI IMG/M metagenome (GOLD analysis project Ga0315914, IMG submission 203920) | Medicago polymorpha root nodule microbial communities from Los Angeles, California, United States - elongated nodules | ecosystem: Host-associated > Plants > Roots > Nodule | place: USA... | reverse complement strand
ATATTAGGAGAAATTGTCCGAGTATAAATAACCGATAGTTAATAACGTTATGTATTATTTGTTCAAATAAATTAATATTTATTATGTTTTTTATTTATTATTATTTTATTTTAATTATATATATGTTCTTGCCAAAAAAAAAAAAATTTAAAAAAGTCAGTCCCGCCAATTGGAATGGCGGGAACGAAAAAAAAAATTTAAAAACAAAACGTCCAATCACGTCAGCCTGTGACGGACTGACACATGTCAGGCAGTGACTCATTCCCGCTATTTAAAACGGCGGGAATGGGGAAAACGACAAAAAAAAAAACCCCAAAAATGAAAGTGGGTCATTTTGGAATTTTTTTTTCAAAGGGGCAGACTTGAAAATATTTTTGGCAATAGGGTCAGAAAAAAATAAAATTCCGAATATTGGTTGAAAAATGATCCTATATTATCAAAACCTTGGTTACTTAGTGACATTATTCGTGACTTAGTATTACTTGAAAACCAGCTACCCTATTTTGTTCTTGAAGACATATACAAATTAGCTAGTTTAAATCCTGAATTTCCCTCATTTACTACAATTACTATACATTATTTTCAACATTTCAACGTACACAACATAAACTCAGAAAGAGCGCAATGTCCAAAACACTTCACAGATCTTCTAAGAACATTTTTGCTGCCATTATCATTTGATTTTGTACAAGAAGTGGGAAATGCAATTGAACATGTATACATTGTGAGTCAATTATCAGAAGCAGGATTAGTATTTGAAGTAAGTGGAAGTAAATGCTTACTTGACTTGGAATTTGATAAGGTCGTCTTGAAAATGTTATGCTTTCATGTCTATGATTCAATAGAGCTATACATGAGAAATATATTGGCATTTGAAGAATGTAACATTTCAGGTCAAAATTACATTACTCAGTACTTAATTATGTTAGATTTTCTTATTAACAGCGAAAAAGATGTGAGCATCTTAGTTGAAAAGGGAATTATTGTCAACTGGATGGGTGATGCTAATGCATTAGATACAATGGTCAACAATCTTTGCAAAAATGTCTCAATGTATAGATACAATTCAAAATATCGATCTCTATGCAAGGGGTTAAATGGTTTCTATGAAAACCCTAGGAATAAATATAAGGCTATCTTTGTTCGCAAGTACTTCAACACTCCTTGGAAAATAGCTTTAACTATTACTGTTGTATTGCTGCTTTTGTTTACTTTCATCCAGTATGTTCAATCTGGTCATTATTTAAATAATGATACAATTAATATTATGTAATATGTTAATCCTTAGCTACTTTGCAAATTACAATGTCCCTTGTTAGTACATCGATTTTCTTACTAGTTTTTCTTGGGTGCAATGGAGAATTCAAAACTACACTGATTATACATTATTGTTGGATTTAGGTTCTACACTTAATTTTTTTTTTTTAAATATATTGCTATTTGTTTTTGATAAAATATTTTAATTAAATACACGTACTCAAATCTGTGAGTGTAAGTTTTTTTTTCTCTTTTAAAGTGACTTAAAAAATATATATGTAAATGCAATATTTTGAAGAGGGATGGACTATGGTCTATAGGTGTATGCTTCTATGGATCTTATCCCCTCCTGTCCTGTAAATCAAATGTCCATGTCTTGATACCAGAAAGAGTAGAAACATGGGACTGATTGTCATAAATAATTTGTATGATTAAAACAAAGCTTTTTTAGTTTACTAGCAACTTTTTATGATAAAAGCTTAAGTTAATTGTTAGCTTATACATAATGACCACAGATTCATCACGAGAAGCTACGAGAACTCCTAAGGCCACAATTAAGTATGTTGAATTCACATCATCTGGCAGTTTCATAAGCTTTATAAATTTTAATTTCATTTGCATCTTAACCCTTTTATAAGTTATTTTATAGTAACATTGTTGTGGATCTGCAGTCCTGTATCACTAGTTTAGCCAATGGGTTCAGATTGTACTATGTCATGTTCATTATGTTGCATAAAGAATTGTAAAAGCGTAGTTATATGATAACCATAAACCGATCAAAGGACCTTATTATTTGTTCACTAGCTTAAGTCTACAACAAGACTAATAGTTGATTCAACAACTCTTAGAAATCACGATTGGACCTAACACAACCATGTAATACCAATTTGTGAGGTGAAGATTGCCCCCGCTTGAAAATATTTGTTCAGGTCATCTCTCAACCATGTAATAATAGTCATATCTTTTATATGTGGAACTTAGGTTTTCCCATTACACCCCTTCACGTCCAGCACTATAGGGTTTGGTGTGTGCATATAAATGGAGGGTGACCTGATCGATAGGTTTAGATACCATCTTAGAATCTGTGGTTGAACCCCAACACCACAAAACTGGCTTGTAAAATGAAGATTTACCCCACTTTTAAACATATCTTCAAACCATCTTTCATCTAATGTGGAATTCTTAACACAACTATTATAATAGATTGTGTATATACTTCAGAAAGATCCACAGAAGCTGAAAATTGCTTTGGAGGTATCCAAGGATATGTTTCTTTAAATAAAAGAAATGTACCAGCTAATCTGAACCAAAAACAATCCATTTTATTGATGAAAGCATGATTTTACAAAAGCAATTCCAGAACATATTAGATTGCATTTGTCCTATTTAGACTTGTTGAAGATGCTTGCGGAGAGTCTTGAACATAATGATAGGCAACGACTCCACTATGATATGCATTAACATGAGCAACTCTGGGAGCGACATTTTAGCATGAAAAGACTAGATGTGTAATTTTGTTGTCTAATCATATACAAACAAAGAAGAAAAACAAATGTTCATTTGAAGACAGGTCCATGAACTTCAGTTGATGTAAGAGATATATGTGAAATCAGATACATTTTTACATCTATTCTTGATACCGATTCTAAATCTCTTATGAATTAACCAGTGTTCCAATTTCTATGTTCTTTTGGCTAAAAAAAAATCAATCAATCCTTCTACAAAATTTAACCGCTTACCAAAATATTTGAAACCTTCAAGATAAATGGGACAGCTCCGACATTGCTTTCCAAACTCTAGTCTTTATTCAATCTCTGATACTGTATTTCCAAAACATTCACTGTCAACCTCATGTTGATGTCTGTACAGAATATTTCTCACTCATTTCCATCACAACGATACAGAGTGGATGGAAGATGCCCCATGTTGATGCTTGTATAGAATATTTCACCTCCATACATAATTGAGAGTTCTCATGCATCCACCTTAAAAAAAATAAAGAGAAGAGCAACACTTAATCTCTCATAGAAATCATAACAAAATGAAGTCTTTCTGAAGGGTGTATTCTATTCATAAGAAAATATGTAGTTTATCTCATAACATTGCATCCGTAAAGGAATGAAGTATTCTGCAGAAAAACAGGGCAAACCAACATGCAAAATGCCGTCCTCCATCCTCCATTCACTCATCAATGATGAGTGAATGGAAGTCATCAGTCATCATATTGAAAAAAAACCTGAAAAGAGCCCAGCTGCTACATGTTTTTGGTCGATCTAGGGACTTAGGGTGATACAGCAGATCGCTAAATTAACAAATAAGCTCAATAGATGTATTAAAAAACATAAAACTTACATATTATTACTCGATTAAGAAAACTAATTATAATTCCATTTGAACATATAAATTGTGGTTTGGCACAACTTGCAATTGAAAAGGTTGCTGAAATATATTATATCCTTCGTTCGGGTTTCAGTATGAATTAGCTAGTATTATCAATATAACAAACTAATATAGAGTAGACAAATGTTCTACAGATTGATTGTTAGGCAAAATAATTCCCATCTCCTAACATGAAGAAAATAGAAAAGACACAAAATCAACTGCATATATTCACATGTGTTTTACATCTGTATTTGTTAGAATTCTAAAACTGTAAACCAGGAATGAATCAACAAGTAACAGAGAACGGGAATGGAAAATGCAACTATATTAAGATTGGAACTCAAAAGAATAGTAACCAACTTTTCTGAGCCTTTTCTCTCCAACACTCCCACCTTCTTCCAGGTCACGCTTCTTTACTCATTACCTCACAACTCATTTTCTCTTTTCGAGAATAGACTTTCCATATTTAAGGGCTGTCAAACATTGGTCTATGAGTTACTTCTTACCATAAGGCTAACTGATTCATCCTTGTCTCAATCGGTATTGAAATGAAATTTTCATCATACAAAGCATTGAGATATTGGCTAGAGGTGTGATACAATTAGTAGAAACTCAACACAACACTCCTAGACACGAAAAATTATAATATTCTACAATTTCCTTCAAGTTGGAACTCGGCACCAATCTAATCATTTGTGAAGGATAAACACACTTAACAAAAGAAACAACAATAACAAGTGTCTTTTTTTTTTCATTAGATGAAGCAACTACATATATGAAATGATTGAATAACATTGAAACATAAATTCAAAATGAAAATATATAAATAGAAAAAATGTTACCGTTGCGGTATTAAAGTAGACCTCTCGCTATCATTTCCCGAAGAAGTTTCTCGGCTTTATCATTTTCATCTTTTTCAAAAAGAGAAGTAATAAGTATTTCGTAAGTTATAGCATTAGGAATGCAACCATTGTTTTTCATCTTTGACAGCATGGCCAATCCTTCATCAAACATACCCTTGTTACAAAATCCATTGATCATAGAAGTATACGTATAGATATTTGGACTGTAGCCTTTGATCAAAAGATCTTCAAAAACCTTTTGTGCATCGTCTAGTCTTCCAACTTTACACAATCCATTAATAAGAACAATATACGTGAAAATATCTGGTTGAATACCCTTCTCTTTAATTTTTGTTAATAACACAATTGCCTTATCAACATGATGGTTTTTGCATATAGCATCTAATATAGAATTGTAAGTAATTATGTTAGATGGTTGACCTCTATCATGCATTTCATCGACAAGCTCCAAAGCACACGAGGTTCTCCCAGCTTTACACAAACCATCAACAAGGGAAGTGTAAGTTACCACATTTGGAAAAATCTGTTTACAACGCATTTCTTCAAAGAGCTTCATGGCTTCATCTACCATTTTAATCTTACAAAATCCATTAATCATGATAGTGTAGCTCCAAACGTCAGGAGTTACTCCCCTTTGAGCCATAGTGTTGAATAAACTCTTGGCCTTGTTCACTTGTTTAACTAAGCAATATCCATCCATCAAAGAATTATAAGTAACAACATCAAGTTTTACGTCTTTTTTCATCATCACAGCTAACACACTTTTAGTTTCTTTCACCTTTCCTTCCTTACAAAAACCATCAACCAATATACTAAAAGTATACACATTCGGGTTAATGTCTTCCGATATCATTCTATTAAACAAATCAACAGCATCTTTCAATTTACCAACACCGCAAAAGCCACTAATTAAAGAACTATAAGTAAAAACATCAGGAGAAATTCTCTTAGCAACCATTTCAGAATATAAATCCAAAGCATCGTTAACAAGTTTACCCTTACACATACTATCAATAATCATGCTATACATTACCACATTAGGCTGAACCAATTTTCCATCAACCCGTCTCAACAATTGTACGGCTGCTTTTGTTTCTCCAACTCTACATAACCCATTGATCAACGTCCCATAACTAACTTGATCCAACTGAAACCCGTACGCTACAACCTTATCGTGAAAGTGCAATGCTTTATGAATCTCGCCTTTAAGACAAAGACCCTTGATGAGTATAGTAAAAGTTACAGCATCAGGGTGATAACCCCTTTTGAGAATCTTGGCGAATACGGAAAATGAAAATTTGATATGACCCAATTGAGAAAAACAATTCATCAAGAGATTGCAAGTGATAAAGTCAGGTTTAATTCCGTTAAACTCCATTTGTTGCGAAAGGGAAAGAGCGATTTGGTATTGTTTGGCTTTGAGAAGGGAACCTAAAATCTTGCCGAATTCAATGGCTGGTGGGGTGGGATTGTTCTTATGGAGCAGGTGGTTGAACAGTGAAATGGAATCATCAATGGTTGAAGTTGAGGAGGAGAAATAGAAATATGGATTGAAATTTTTGGGAACTATAACAGAAAAGCCAGCAACATACTTCGTTAACTTTGAAGAAGAAGAGGAAGAAAACATTGTTGTGATTGCAATGAGTAAGTGACCCAAAATCAGTTGAAATTGAAATGGGTAGTTTTAATTTTTTTTTGGTAGTGAATGGGTAGTTTATTTGACAAAAGTGTCGAAGAAAAACAAATTTTTTTGACAGAAATAAATTTTATTTTTGTTAATGAAATTATCTCTTGATGTATAAAAAAATCAATTAGCTTAAGATATGAGATTGGAAGAGATCTTTTTCAACTTAATTAGAGGTTTTGGATTCAAATTCAGTTATTTTTAAACAAACTAAAATGGGATATATTAACAACAATGATTCACCCCGCACAAAGTGTGCAAGGGGCAAAACACCCAAAAGTATTTACAAGAGTTAGGCGACTACAACAAATAGCCACCACCAAAACAAAATCGAATTACAAGTGGACACCCATAGACAGAATGGGATTTTGCCACCAATCATGGTAACTATAAACAAAATTCGCCTGTTTAGACTTTAACCATAGGAAAGAATTTAATTTAACCTTGTCGCGCCATTTTTCGGAGATCAAGGCTATTTGATTAGCGTTTGACTCACTATTTTATTTCACGACTGAACATTTAATTTTTGAGAGAAAAGGGGAAAAAAGTTCGAAACACCCCTTTGAAAAGATTTAGGGTTCGGGGGTTAGTTACATAAAGGGAAGATGTTAGCACCCTTTATGTCCGTAGTACGGGAACCTCTTGGTTTTATTTAACGTTTTGTGCCATAACTTGCTTATTTTGAAAAAAAGGAATTAAAGTGGTAAAGGAAGAAAGAGACCTACTTATCTACATTTTTTATTGATTTGGAAGGACGAGTGTCCTTTGCATACGTACCCGTGAGGGATCAAAACCTCGTAGTTTGGAGTAAAAATTGACGTTTGATTTGTTTTTGTGTTTTTTATTAGTTTTGAAAAAAGGTTTTAAAATGAAAAGCCAAGTGGCAAAATGAATTTGTTTGTGTTTTTTTTATGTTAAAAGTAAATGGCTAAAGTATGATTAAAGTTGATTGCAATTTGACTTACGAAAGAATAGAAAATGACGGATCACTTGATTTTTGAATCAAGGTTTGTTTATGAAAATATTTTTTGTGACTTTTGTTATTATTTGCATGTTTTTTGTGTTTTTGAGATAAAACTAAACTAAAATTGAAACCTAACGGAGCGAGAAAAATAAAGCGTAGGTACCTCATGGTGGTGTTGGACCACCACGAGAACCTTTATCCTAAGCTAGCAACCAAATAAAAGGACATACACGCACGCACGCACACATACACCTAAAGCTATTACATAAAACCTATTATACATTCTAAGGTCTACAATAAAATAAATTACATTAAAGCCTAATTAATTACATTCTAAATCATGTGTAAAAAAACGTAAATAAATAAATAAATTACATTAGGGCCTAAATACACTTTCTAAAACCCATGCTACAAATTAAATAAAATAAAAAAATGAATGATAAATATGCACTCTAAACCAGTAAATTTCAAGGAAGAAACGATAAAAAATGCAAGGAAAAAAAAATGCATGAAGGAAGAAAAATAGAATAAAATGGTAAAAAAGGGGGGTGCAGTCAGTAATCAGGGGTGCAGAAAATGAATAAAAAGGAAATGGGCTGAATGGGTGCAGAAGACGTATTGGGCCTTGGTGTATGGGCTGGGTCGGTTCAGCCCTGGGTCGGTTCAGGAGAACCGAACCGGTTCAAAAGGGAGTATATAAGGGCTGTAAGCCCATTTTCTTTCATTTCCACACAACATTTCTCTCTCCTCCTCCTCTATTCTCTCGGTTCTCTCTCAAGAACATTCATATGTTCTTCCTATTTCCACCCAGAAACCGATGAAGGTAAGGGGGGTTCCGGCGGCAGTTGGCCGGCCAGTGCGGCAGCACCACCGCGTCGGAACCCTAATTCATTTATTTTTTGTAATTTTTTGTTCTAACCTACTTATTCTCTTCCTTTCTATTCTTAAGTGATACTCAAAATTTCAAACACTCACACTAAAAGCCTAGACTTATAAACAGAAATGAAAAGAGAGGAGGACTACCTCTTTGTTGTTGTATTTGCTTCCTGATTCACGATCTGTTTCCGATTTGAGGTAACTTCTGCGAATTCAGGCTTGTGAGTTTGGTGGTGGGTCCGTCGATTGTTGGTCTGGATCGTTTTCCTTTCTGCTACTGTGTGTTTCTTTGTGTGACTGGTCTCTTGTGCAGGTTGATTGTACGGTTCTGGCTGTCTTGTACGGTTGTGATGGGTTTTGAATTGTGTTGTGCGCAGGTTTATGTTATGCAATTTTTCGGTCCCTTTTCTGGCTGTGTTTGCAGGTATTTATAGGGAGAGACTTTGGCCAAGAGTTTGTTGTGAACGTAGAGAATCCGGTGGCTTAGGGAGGAGAATACGTATTTGTTGTTGCAGATGAGGATTGGAATGAGATCGGACGAGAATGGAGCGCGTGACAGTCTGTGTTTCCCTTGGATTGGAGCGAAAAACTACTTGGATATGGACAAAGTAACAATTTTAAAAAAAGGATGAAAACTAAACAAATATTAATAATAAAAAAAGTATTGAAAGTTTAATTAAAAAGAAAAGAAAAATAAAGACTTTTATGTATAAAATTAAAGTTAATTTAAAACTTAAATAAAAGATGGAAATTAAAAATACGATAAAAACAAAAATACAGAGGGAAGAGGGCCCGACTCGGAACTATAATGAGGTATTTTAAAATACCTCTCTGCCGAGATTGATCAGGTTAAATTGCGTATGAATGTAAGGCCCAACGACACGCGTCAGTGACATGTTAGGTCAAAAATTGGGGTATGACAAACCTGTTCAACAAGGACCGAAGGGATAGTGACCGCGTCAATGTTAAATCTTTTGAAAGAGACTTTCATCATTCATTACGATTCCATTCTACCAGAGGAATCATATCTACAATTGCAGTCAAATAATACTAGACATTTAACCATGACCAAAAAAAAGTCCCTATGCGAGAGTAAGAAAAGTCTCTTCACAATTACAAGAGATATAAATGAAGGGATTGTTTTTAATCCTCGTCTAGTTTTAGTTTTTAGTAGTAGGACAAATTTAGATAGATACTAATGAATATTTACTATGATATATATATATTGTTGATATCATAAACCAATTAGATATATCTTAGATTCAATAAGATTCAAGAATCATTCTAAAAAACCCTTTAAAATTAAAGAGTTGTCTTATAACAATTAGATTATATATACACTTAATTAGTTCGACCCCCTCACCCTATCCCCCTTTTGAATCTCTATTTTTTGTTTTCCTTTTTTTCTCTTATTCCATAGCAGAATCTATCAAAATTTGTATAATTTTTTTTAACAAAAAACTTGTATATTCTTTTAATATTAAAAGACATTTTATAAGTTGTGAATACAAATATATTTCGTTGCTTAGAAGATATTTATTTATTTTTGGATTGGCTTAACTAAATACCAAAATCATTTTTATCATTATAAAGTCGTTTAAAATTCCTTAAATTCTCAATCCAATACAACCCTTTAGTATGGAATGCTTGCAAGTACCATCCACCACCTCACCCGAACAAACTTTCGCCATTGCTCTGCCATCAGCAACCTGCTCTCCGGCCACTGCTGAGGTCCTACTTAGGATCATTAGTGTCGTAAACAACTTAGCAAGGATTTCAACAGAAACGTGAGAATCTATACACATTCTTAGTTATCCAAATCGTGCAACAATAAAGTTGCAATGGTACAGTTCTCATCCATGAATCCATGAAGGAGAAGAGAAAAGGAGGTTGAGGGAAAGAGAGATAGAGGGGAGGAGGAGGGGGTTAGATGCATTATTTAGAGGAAAAAAATGAACTTTTTAATATTGACTTTTTACCAATAGTCCCCACAAGAGCAAGTTCCATTTCTGAAATGATGGAATCTTCTGACATCTCTAAGAATGATTTCCCTATCCACAATCTTTGATATGAATTTAGTGGCAACATGGCAGTCATTGCAGACCCTAAGGTTTTTAGCAACTCTAATGGTAGTTCCAGGAGAAGTATTTAAAAGGCCAAAAGCTATTGCCAATCTCTCACTATGCCCACAAAGCATAGTTTCTTTCTCTTCCTCATCAACATTGTGAAGTACACATGAAGTATCAGGTACATATCCCTCCTTTTTCATTCTTAATGACAGAGTTTCAAGATATTCATGGAGCTCTTTACTTTGTGGATGTGAAACATCCCCTGCTAAAAACTTATGAACCTCATCACCATGCTCAATCCAACTACATCCAGGTTCTTTTCTTACTCCCATTTCCTTCATTTTCTTCCTAACATCGATTGCTTGGTCCCATAGTCCAGCTGAAGAGTAAATGTTAGACAGTAGAACATAATGGCTAGCCACATTTGGCTCCAAGACAAATAGGTTCTTTGCTGCAATTTCACCAATTTCTAAATTCTGGTGGATCTTGCATGCACCAAGCAAGCTGCTCCATGCATCTATTTTCTTCATATTGGATGGCATTGTCTTGATAAACTTATACGCCTCTTCGATCTGGCCTGACCGGCCGAGCAAGTCCACAAGACAAGCATAATGGTCGGATGTGGGTTCAATCCCATGTTTAGCTTTCATTGTATGGAATAAATTAAGGCCTTCATCCACCATACCAGAGTGACTAAGAGAAGCAAAAATAGCAATATAAGTCACCTCATTAGGCCTTATTTCCCTATTGTCGTCTCCTTCTTCAACCATTCTTCTAAAAAGCTTCAAAGCCTCTTCCCCTTTGCCATGCATCCCATAAGCCATGATAAGAACATTCCAAGTAATAACATTTCTTACCGACATTTGCTCAAATACTATCCTAGATAAGTTCAAGCAACCACATTTTGCATACATGTCAACTAGTGCACTTCCAACGGCAACATCCTTTGACAGCAGTTGTTTAACAGCATAAGCATGAATTTCTTTACCTTTCCCAAGTGCTGCCAAAGCGGCACAGCCAGGAAGCACAGTCATTAGAGTCACAGAATTCGGTTTAAGTGGAAGGTTTTCGTTATCCTTATAATCATCAAATGTGTTAATCCTATGTTCTGCTTGACCTCTCTGCATGTCATGCATAAGATTAAGTGCATCATCGTGGCGACCACAAACAACATAACCAGTAATCATTGTGTTCCAAGAAACTATATCTTTCCTATTCATGCTTCCAAATATACTGCTTGCAATCTCTATCCTTCCCATTCTGGAATACATGTCCATTAGTGCATTTTGCACATACTTATCCTTCTCAAAACCCCATTTCACTATAGAACCATGGATCCCTTCTTTGTCCAAAAACGCTTCGCACCGCACACAAGCAGGCAAAACACTCGATAAAGTCACGGAATTCGGACTCAAACCCAACTCAAAAATCATCTCAACCAAAAGTTCAATAGCCTCATAATCAAACTCATTGCGCACATAACCAGCAATCATAGCATTCCAAACCGCAACCGTCCTCCTAAACAACCCACCAAAAACCAACCTACCCTTTTCAGGTTGCTTACAATTACAATACATGTCAACCAAAGCACTACCAACAAAAGAATTCTCAATCAAATCATTGTTCCTCAATACAAAAGCATGTATCTGTTTTCCACAGCCCAACATCTCTAAATGAGAACATGCAGGCAAAACACTAGCTAAGGTAACACCATCCGGCCTAACACCACTTTGAAGCATAAAATTTAAATACAACAATGCTTCCTCAAATCTATCATTTTGAGAAAGTGAACTAATAATTGTGTTCCAAGAAACCAAATCTTTGTCATCAAACACATCAAACAAAGACTTAGCTTCATAAACTCTACCTAACTTAGCATACATCGTTACCAACGCATTGTTAGTAAAAGTTCTCCAATCACCATTCCTCAACACAAAAGCATGAACTTGCTTCCCAAGTAACAACCCATTACTTAGATTTGAACAAGCATGAGCTACACTAACCAATGTAAACGAAGTAGGTCCCACATTCTCCAACAACATTAGCTTGAAAAGATGAACTGCCAGCTCCCATTCCTCAAACCGACACGCTGCGTTGATCATGGAGTTCCATGAGACATCATCTCTGTTGGTTATTTCATCAAACACACGGCGTGCGGCGTCGATATCGCCGCATTTGCCATACATGTTAACGAGGGAGTTAGGAACAGCAGTAGGGAGAGCTTGTCCGAATTTGAAGACATGAGCATGGAGCTGTTTGCCGAGGTTAAGGTCTTGGATGCCGGCGGTGGCTTTTAGGACGGCGGGGAAGGCGAAATTGTCAGGGGGGATGCCGGCGGTGACCATGTTGGTGTATGTGGAGATGGCTTGGTGGAAGGTGGAGGAGGATTGGGCTTGGGAGCGAAGGTGGTTGACCCATTCGGAAGGTGAACGTGGTTCTGCGGCGACGGTGGTGGTGGTGGCGGCGGAGGAGGAGGTGGGTGGAGAATGGTGTTTGTGGGGGGTGTGGATAGAAGATGGATAAGGGAGGAGTAGTGGTTGAGTGAAAGAGGACATGTCAACGACCATTCAAACCAACAATCTTTATTTGGTAACATTATAGTTATGTTCTCTATATCAACTATATTTAGATGAATATATTTTAGATTATTTGATTTGTGTTAGATCATATTTTTTATCATATGGGTCGTAATGAGTTGATTCATGTCAGAAGAGATTTTGATGTCTTAATTAATAAAGAAACATGGGGAGAATTTACAGTGTATTTCATATGTTTTTTGACGAAGATTAATCAATATGTGGTGTAAACTCCGTACTAAATTACCAATAACGTGATAACTAAAAAACGTCGTTTTTAATAAGATATGTTATTAATCATCTGATGTCTTTGAAAAGAGATAAATGTAAATACTTTTTGACCTCAAGGTCTTCTCTATCTTGGACTGAGACATCATCCCTTCACCTTAAAATTATATTAGAAAAAAAAAAGATTAACCTATATAATAAGTGAGTCGACCGAAAACAAAGACCAAATTCAAATTTTACCTAAAAATGAACAAAAATATTCAATCACCAAGTCATAAACATCCTTTAAGTTGAACACCACTACTAAAAATGAAAAGAAAAAGTTTTTCATGAGATTTGAGACATATCCAAGAGAGTAATGAGACACACTTGTTAATGAGTCATATTTGTATATGATTGTCAAATGTGACATCATTCTTCAATTTTCAAATAGACCAAATAGCTGATAACTATATCATAAGTAACCGAGCATACAAAACCTTACCATAGAAAAACAGACCACCAAATTGTAATGCATGATTTACCCCTGATTTCTTGATGCACAAGAAATGTCTACAAAGAAGTCATTAGTGGCGTGCATTCAAGAAACTAAGATGAAGGCGGTGGATCAATCTATTCGAATACTTTGGAGGTAGAAAGAGGTTTTTTTTCTTCTTCTTTCTTTTATAGGTTCTACAAGTATATGGGGGTTTACTTACATTGTGGGATTGCAATTCTATGGATATCTAGATCTCTGCCATGGTGAATCATGTCTTAATTTTGGAGGGTTTTTGGATATTGAAGTCAAAAGCAAATTATTTTTTGTTTGCTTCCATATATTTTAATTCTTACACTCAATCTTCTTTATCTGTGACGTTTTGCACTATAAAAAATAAAAATAATAATTGTTCTTTGTTCCACGAGTATACATAGGGGTTTTATCAATGTCTTCACAAAAACTAAATATTTTCAATTGGGAGTTATCAAACTATTTTAGGGCATTGAATAAAATCGTGTATCTAAGATCCATTAATTTAAGTAATTTGTCTACCAATGCAATAGTTGCAATGTGTTGTTTTTTATCATCATATTTAACAATATCACTTGACTATAGATACTTTAATAACAATATTTTAATATTCATTAGGGTATTACACAATCAAGCCAACTTAATGTTCACTTGAACGAACTATTTGTTCTAAAGGCTTCATCATGTCATGTAATGAAAATCATAATACTAAAGCAAATCCAATGAACATGGAAATATACCACAAGAGCATCTTGTAACATCATTCTATATGAACTTTGAAATACTTGCTACTATGTAAAATACTCAAACAACAGTTTTGAGTGGTTTCGAATCCAAAACCACCTACCCAAAATATATCCGAGTGTAAAATTTTGGTCCATTTTCAACCATTCAAAGCATCCCTATCAACGGATCGTGCGTTGGATGGATCTCGGGTTATGTGATTGGATATATTCGAGTTCATGGTTAAATTAGCATTTTGAGACCAAAATTGCAAGAAAGTGAAAACCGTAATAAGTGAAGAAGAAAAAGGATAAAGAAAATGAATGGGATGTGCGATTATAACTTATATCTTATCTCATTGATATATATTGGCATGTTAAAACAAGATAAAGATTAGATACATTGAATAATTAATGTATATAGTTGATCCTTATATCTCGTTGGCAAATGACGACAATGATGAGACAATAAATTATAATATTAAGGTTCTTTGTAAGGATATTGACATAGAAGATATATTTTGATGAAGAACATGAACATAAGATCTAATGATGTTATATGTTAAGAGCGAGTAAATTATGAATAATTTTTTTTTCGTTTCGATAACCCAAAGAATAGGTTATGCATTAAGGTAAGTCTAAATGGTGTCAGATACATCCATCAATATATCCCGCCTACTCACAATATTTTATTAAAAAAACGTTTTTTACATCTTTTTTTTTTACGTTTTTACATTAATAATTTTAGTTCAGTATACTAAATAATATTATTAATAATTATAATTATAACAAAAAGACGATTTAACTATTAGTAATATTAAAAATACAATGTACGGACCATGTTCACAAAATAAAATACAATGAATAGTGTCGAAAGGGGACTATCCCTTTTGTGTACATGGGGTTGCCCGTTGGTGGGGATTCGAGGAAGTTAAGTTTTTGGAAACCTGTTATTGACCGAGTAGTGTTGCATTTATCATCTTGGAATAACAAATTCTTGTCTTTTTGGTGGCCGTCTGGTATTGCTGAAATCTGTCTTGTCCTCTCTTCCGGTTTACTTTCTTTCCTTTTTCAGTGCCCCTGCAGGTATAATCTCTTCTATTGAATCTTTATTTAAATTTTTT
>Ga0315914_1007359_pt1 | contig 15253 bp, 6 predicted proteins | sample MpolenodulesMG_FD_203920 | JGI IMG/M metagenome (GOLD analysis project Ga0315914, IMG submission 203920) | Medicago polymorpha root nodule microbial communities from Los Angeles, California, United States - elongated nodules | ecosystem: Host-associated > Plants > Roots > Nodule | place: USA... | reverse complement strand
AAAGTAGGTCCAATATAAAGTCATGGTTTATGGTTTGTTTGTGAAGGATTCGTCGTTATGATGAACCAACGATCCCAAGGCGCTTTTTATTATTATTGTTTTAAAACCTTTAAAACCCAAAACTTTAAAATCAAACTCTCTAATCATCTTCTAAAAGTAAATCAAATTAAACAACTCCCTGTTGGAACGATACTCTCTTTTTACTACTTCGGCAAAACCGTACACTTGCGGTTTTGCTCATCAGGCGGCGTGGTTGATAGTTTGCCTTGCATAATTTCGGGCAGTGCCACGAAACATCTTAAAGAGAACGACCTGGTCGTGACTCAACCTAGTAACAACTTCGGTAGATAATAGAAATTGGAAATCCAAATACAACAGTTTGGAAATCCAAAAACAACACTTTTTAGTTACAATACAATATAAACCTAACATAAGGATATGTGTTATTAATGAACGAGTACACTCCAATATGCCCGAGAAAATAATATATCATACCATATATATATTGGAAATGAGGTGTTAACGTTAGGAAATTATCGATACAAATGGTTTTAAGTCGGTTGAAAGTTAGACGAATGCAAAGACAGTCGAATACGAGTTAGTCGAATCTCTATCAAGTATATTTAGGTCTGTGAAAGTCATTTGAGAGTGTTAATCAGTAAAAATACACAGGAACTTGACAAATGGGTATTTTACTCATGTTCTATGTTTATTGTACAATAAATTGAATAAGCTAAGAGCATGAAACCACTTTATGAGGCAGCTGCACACATTTGGGAAGATTAATCCAAACGTGGGCTGTCACACAATCTAACAATGGGAAGATTCACGTGTTACCCGTGTGAATAGACGAGCAAGGCTAAACTCATTAGGCCACAAAGTTTTGGCCAATAAAATTAGTGTTTGTCTACAAATAATGAACTTTGTAAATTTTCCAAGATACAAAATAAATCAAACAAGCTTTTAACGCATTTATACCTTTATTGTTTTACTTCACTTTACATTTTATGTGCTAATTAGTTTAGTATCTCAATAAACATCCAAACACCATATATAACACTCGGTGATACATTATTGTCAGATTCATTGAAAAATTCAGTTCATTGGGTAAAGACTATGTTTTGCATAAACATTTGCGCTCTGGAAAAAGTCTAAGCCGCATTAATCAACCATCATCATCAACACTAAATTTGTTAGGTCAACATAGACCTAACAAACCTCCACAAACATGGGAAATGCCAACATTGGCGGCTCTTTATAGTGCTTTTAGATACACCTGTTAATCCTCCTAAAGCATAACTGGCCATAACAACTTTCATCAGCCATAAAATCCACACGAGGATACATGACACCATGTATCAATTCTCTCAATAAATCTCTGACACTATCATGGTTCACAATGAGGTTCAACAAGTCAGTATATTGGAGGTCAAATGTAACACCTTTGAACCTCAGGTGCAATATTAGATAACAATTCAACAATAATTCAATTAACTTCATGGTGCTACGTCATCATTAATCCAAAACACACAAAAGTTATCAATTACATAAACAGTCGCAGCATAGTGAACCCAATGGTTCCTCAAAACAAGCTAATCACCCAAAAGTCATAAAGTCATAATTTCAAAATCTCAGATACATCAACATAGTGAACCCAATGGTTCCTCAAACATAAATCTGATACATAAATAAAATCTGTGACAGCTAATCAGAGCCTACTAGCTAAGACTCCAAAAGCATAAAAGAGTAGGCGTCAGCCATCCTCGGACATGCACGTCAACTAAGAGTCCTCAACCTACACGTCTACACCACGATGATGTAAGTGACCAAAAAGCCACTAAAGGGTAAGATATACGTTCAACATAAAGAATATACGAACTCATGCATAATATTTAAGACTGTTATCATATAAATACACATATACAATTCCGAGCAATACTATAATCACATGTAATCTCATTCAATCAATTAAATAGATGCAACAACTCTCACATCATCATCACAAGATATAACAAGTATTCATATCGTCACTTTATCACCAGGTCGAATATATATCATTCACACTTCATCACCATCATCGCAACCACATAATTAGTACACAGACACACATAGCCATATACACATCTTCACATAGATTCACATAGTCAAATCCACGACTCCCACATAGACTCATATGTATGCAATGCTCTACTCGACTCTATGTGCATGTTGTATCATTTTGGATATTGGAGTTATGTTACAGAGAGATCCTACATCATCAATATTTTTGGATAAATCAAAATTATGTTACTGAAATAATCCCACAGCATTGTGATTCACATCATCAAGATTACAAGACTATGAATGCATGGACTTCAAGTATAGATTCGGGAATGCACAACACCATATAGCTCATCATTATATAATTCACACCATTCTTTATCTTGAATCTTCATTCTTCCTCTTTCCAAGGTCTTCACAAATCTTCAGATGTCTTGCTTTGCCGATTTGCATAATTTCTTCGTGAATTACAACAAAACACCCTAAAATTACTATGTTTCGGGAAGAATAGAATTACAGACTCAAATATAAAAAACATTACAAATGTTCTAAAATCATAAAAAATTGCTCTAATACTCCTCTGTTTTGGATGTAAAACCTACTAAAATTGACTGAAAAACATGCTAAGAATAATGTAAGATGACTTGTCATCAGTAACATAGAAAATTTCAGACTTAGGTACCCATATTTTCATGGGTCCTTTGGTGTTAGTTTTGAAGTACTTTTCCTTCTTCAGAATCATTCAAGACTTTTGATTTAAAAGTTTTAGGCCTTGAATTATTATTAGCTTTAGATTTTGAACTATCAGGACTCTAGACTCTGGAATCTTGGGTTTTGATTTGATAAGAACCTTAGACTCTGATACCCTTGATTCTGATTTGTTTAGAACCTTAACTTTTGTTGTTTCTGGTGCAAAGTAGGAATATAGACCCTTTTGTATACACTCAACACAAGGAGGTTCCTTTGGTTTCTCCAGAATCTGCATCCTCTTATGAGGTGCTTCTTTTCAGAATTCAATTCCTTCTCCCTTGTTTATGCTGACACCATAAATCATTGGGGCTAGCTTGCTTCCATCAATGTTGTATATGATAAATTCCTGAAGAGCAAGTTCATGCTTGTTTAGAGGTTTATCAACTTTCTCCTGAGTATATGAAAGTTGACATTTTTCTTTAATTTCATTTCTCATTAAAGATTCTCATTCTGTATACTCAGAGTCTTAGATTCCTTTGTCGCCAAATTATATTGCCTTTGTAAAATTTTCAAGTTTTTTGATTTGCTAAGACAACAACTATAAGTTCTTTGATAGCATTGACTAACTCTTCACAAGTAAGTTCAGAAAATATATACCTCATCATCGGAATTAAAATCAACTTCAGATTCTACATCAGAAGTCGTTGAAGTCATCAATGCCAAATTGGCTTCTTCTTCATCAATAACATGAGATTAACTTGATGAAAAAAAAGATGTGTATCATGCTAAGAAGTGTTTATAAGTACTCTTTAAGGCTAATAAGTGTTTTTAGGGTAAACTTAATCTTAAAAAAAAAAAAAAAAATTAATAAAAAAAAAAAAAAAAAAACACAAAAATTATAAAAAAAAAAAAAACAAAAATTTACAAAAAAAAAAAAAAAAAAAAAAAAAAAAAAAGAAACTATTTTAAGTCTTAAATATTTTTGTTAGTACTCCCCTAAAGACATTACCCATGTTAATGGTAGTTGTTTAACTATATATTTTAGTTGTAGTCTAAAAGTCCTACCTCAACTGGCAAATGCCGAAATTGCAAGGCCAGACGTCGTGACCCGAGTTCGAACCCAGGTCCTCACACTTGTATGTGAGTTTAATTTCACTGGTTTACCACTTCATCTAAGACCAAATAAAAAAAAGAACATAATCTTATCAACAACAAAAAATTAGCAAATAAACACATCTTAAACGACACCCAATTGGAGCATTAATCAAGACATGGACGAACAAGAAAATAAGGCAAAGGATGTCAGAGAATGATTCTAGTTATTGAATTGTATATAAGGGTGAATCTCTAAATACAATTTAGGATGTTTACATGTATATCTTGAACTTTTAAAAACTGTAAATATAAAATTTAATTTTAAACATTTTCCACCGTCAAATTTCATCTTTCAATTCCAGATTCAATTGTTTCAATTTAGAGATGTAAAAAACAAATCAATGATATGATAAGCCTAATAAATTCCAAGTTTATGCTAAACGTTTTTTACTAAGCTCAATTACATATATAAAAATCACTGACATCGGTCTAATTATTATTATTTTAATAAACTAAAACGAAATATATTAACTGAACTTTCTAATCGATTCCACACAAGGAGTTTTAGAAAAGACTAAGAGGAAAATGTAACAGCTATATCATAGGTCAAAAAGTTCACAAAATAAAAAGAGCCAAAAAAGCCGTCTCTTTAAAAAAAAAAAAAAAAAGTTGTTATTACACCCAAACATAAAAGAGAGTTAAACCACCAAGTGTGATAGATAAAATAAAAATTTGGGTGATTTGATTTTAACCAACAGAAAGATTGAAACTTTATTTTCTCATTAAAATGCCAACATATTGTTTCCCCTAAAATAAATAATAATAATTTCCTTGAACACAGACAGTGAGAAAACAAACATTTGTTTCAAACCTTATTAGATGTATGTAATGATGTCCATGAAGTTTTTTTTTTTTTTTTGGAAATGTGCATGAAGTTTTGTTGGGTATATATCCTTCATCAAATAATTTAATGTCATGTCATATTTTTATTTTAATTAATCTATCTTTTATACTATATCGAATTATAAGCTTGATTTAACCTTAGACATAAAAATCGATACAATACAAATTTGTTAAAAATAAAAAAGATCAATCAACGAAAAAAATCGCAACAACCATATTACATTGATGACACCAAAGTTATTAATTAGATCTAAACTTGATCAAAATTGATTTGACCATCTTAACATAACAAGCATTGTAACAAAACATAAAAGATAAACAACATCTGACAAAGACGATGAACAAAACAACCAGATGAATACTAAAGCATGGTCTTAGTTTGGGACAAGCATGGTCTTTACTATAGAAAGAAAACAAACCAAAAAAACTCAAACAACTTGACACAAGCTCCATGCAAGCATACAGTGGACCATATCAAATCATACAGATAGCTAGATTGAAGTATGATTTGTGTTCTCTGAGTTGCTGCTGCTTATAGTTGTCTTCAAAATGGAAGTGAAAGTCCATGTTTCAATGACATTTATTTGACGACAGATCTGTGATGTGGAAGCAGATAGACCAACGTTAACTGTTTCTGGAAGAACATCTTTCAAATCAACAACTTGAGCAATAGTAGAAACTTGACCATTGGTGTCAGTGAGAGCAACACTCAATGTCTTAGAGTGTGAATCATAGATGATATTTACAGTGACCAACACCCCATTTGCTGGGTTCCATGGCGCCGTCTTGGTTGAAATTAAAGAGTTAACATCGATCCCAATATGTGGATACTTAGGATCCCAACCATTGACATAATCATCAAATTCTACACCAACAAATCGATTGAAAGCAGTATTTTCATCAACTACTCCTAGATCTCCACCATGTGTGTTGCTAGGATTAGGAATTACACTATTTGGTGGTGCGAGAAAGAAAATTAGACCATCAGCTCGTGGATGACTATCGTACTCGATAAAAAAGAATGAAAAGGAAGTCACAAAGCTAGCAACATTGCCAGTTGCACTATCCCAAATTCGAATGGGTGTTGGATATAAGGCACGACCTACAATCGTATAAGGGTCGATGTCATTGCCGGTAAGTTCCAAGTGAGTATCATGAATGATAGCATTCCCTTGAAGGGTTAAATTTTTTTCACCAGATATGTAATCTGCTAAGTTGAAGGAAACTGTTTCGTCTGAGGTCACAAACTCAGTTGCTAGCAAGAGAAAAGAAGTTGTAAAGATGACTAACACAAAGGAAAATAGTTTCTGGTTATGTGGAAAGAAAGCCATGCTATTGAAGTTACTTTTGATACTAGATTACTTACTTGTGAATGAGAATTGTAAATTTGTCAGGTGTATTTATACACCCATACTAGGGCTAGGTTTGATGGTAGTTGTCACATTATATTACGAGAGTGTGTGTATTTTTTTTTGTTTTTCAGGTTCGAACTCAGTTTTTACTAATGAATTAACTTCACGGGAACGTATCTGTATATATGTATATATATGAACAAAATAGTACCCATGAGATTTGGTTAGATATAGACCCTTCATCTAATCATTTTATATCATGTCATATTTCTATATTAATTTTATTTTGAAATAAATTCAAATAGATGTAACACGAATTTTTTTAATAGATAGAAGTTTTATTTTAAGAGAGTATTAGATGCAAGTTTTAATCAAGAAAGTAATTTATTGTTTATTTAATCACCGGGTTTCATGAGAAGATTTGATAAATAAAGTATAATTTCTTTTGAGAAAGTATTTGATAATTAGAAGTTCAATCAATAAATAAATAAAAATAACTAATGATTGTTTTAACTTATGATTCGAACTTTGTACCAAAAACAAAACTTATGATTCGAACTTGATTTCTTTTTAGAAAATTGCTAATTTCAAAAAAAAAAAATCTCAAATTTAGTTTCAAACAATTACAAATATTTCATTATTTCACTAAATAAAAATGTCATTATTTCACTATTCTAGGTTACTTCTTAAACCAGGTTTACCTTCGATGCCTCATTTTCATTTACCCAAAGCAAAGAATTGAACGTTGGGCAAAAAAGGAGCACGTGAGTCCCTACTAAAGTTCAAGTTTATCCTAAACAGTTTTTTACCAAATTTAGTTACAAATATAAAAATCATTTTTAAGGCAAATATAAAAATCACTTAACTTTGAAAAGAATGTGCATGGCATGGATCTAATTAAATTATTATTATACGTAAAACAAAAACGTGAAAAACAGGGTTGACCTCGAAATAATTAAGCAAGATTCCTTAAACACACACAGCGGTGCAACCGGAGATCTCCACGTGGTCCCTCGTGTACTGCATGTTAGCTACGTCCATGATTTTGATCCTATGATGTGGCAGAACTTCCGGAGGAAAAAAAAAAAATTGGGCTAATTATAAACTGATTTTTTTACTATTATTTTTTTAAAAAAAAAGATTTTTTTACTATTATTATACCGTAGATTCTAGGGTGAGGGCTCAACAAATTGGACCCAACAAATTAGATGAAAGAACTTATGAGATTGTATCATGTATTAGCCACACTAGATTGGACCCAACAAATTATTTCTTCTTTATACCCTCTTATCGTCCCTTCGCTCCCTTTTGTCACGGTGGTTCTCTACCACCCCCACCATTTTCATTCAGATCTTAGTATAAATGAAATATGAAACCACCATCTCCCATCTTCTTAAACTTCTATTTGGCACATGAAAATCACCAATACAAAACTAAAAGCTTTTTATTAAAATGGAATTGAATTTCAATTACATGGCCACAACCTTATGGGAATTAGTTTGTTCAAATCTTAAAGAACAACTTTTTGGCCAACACCTTTTTCATGCTCCTTACACTATTGTGTTTTTTATGGGATCTTGTTTCTTCTATGTTTTGGAGAAGTTCGTGCTCCTTTTATTATTATCTTTCAACTAGATGAATTTGATTTCATATTCTGTACTTTTTAATTTTGATGTTTCACATAAGAAGAAATTACATAGCAGAAATTAAACTAACACGTAATGAATAATCAACAAAAGTTTGTGCCAGATTATAAGAAATGAAAGAAATTTTAAATGAACAAATGTTGGAATTGACATGTGGAGATTTTGGCAATAAACTGTGTCGAAAAATTAGAGGAAGCCATTGTCCATGTCATTGTGTAGCAGCAACAAACAGTAACATGCTAGGAGAGAGAGAGTGTGGATGCATAGAGGAAACATGAGATCGGATTGAGTGTGGCAATGACTAATGATATCATATAGACTAATTTAATCTAATGGTCAAAATGAGTGGTACACCGGTGAGGGACTTAATTGAACCCTCACCCTAAAATCCACCTATTATATCTACATTATGTATAAAAAGATATAAGAGATTTTGGGCTAATTTTTTGATTCTAATTATACTTTTAAACAAATTTTTATTATTATATTATTGTTGTTATTTTTGAGAGAATATTATTGTTGTTATTTAAAAAGATAAATATGCATATGGTTTGTTGAGTTTGTTACATTTGAAAGTCAAAAATATTTATAAGTTATAATTTTAATCTATATCAAAAAAACTTATATAAAATATCGTTTGTAATTTACACGCAAATTTCTATAAAATATCGTTGATAATTTACATGCGTTAGTGCAGTAAAAAAAAACAAAAAGACGGTCACGTGAGTTCCCGTTATTTTGCTAGTTATATATAAATGAAATACATGATAATAAACTGATTTTTTACTATTAATTATACTTGTATACATATCTGATTATAAGAATAGTATTTTGTTATTGTTATTTGAAAAGATAAAAAAAAAAACTTATTATCAATGTAAATGATAAGTATAGTTTCATATACTAATATGAAATTGTGAAATATTTATTTTAAACATATCCAATTTTAATCAAGATCAAAATGATTTTAATCAAAATTTCACAAAAGCTGGTGTTCGTAATTCAACCTTCAGCCGAATCACTTTGAAAATATATAACATCGTCTTCAACCTTTAGCCGAGTCACTTTGACTCGGTTCAGACCCACGAAACCCGAATTAAAACACAACAGTTTTAGACGAATTTCGAAGTCGAAAACGATGTATAATTATCAAGAAACATTGTATAAATCGTTTCCAATAGGTTTCTGATTTTATTTTTCGATTAAAAGAGGGTCAAAACTGAAGTACCTAAAAATTGAAATTTTCAAAACAAACTAGAAACGATTTAGCAAGACAGAGGTATAAACGTGCTCTGATACCAAATGTAAATTATTTCTAATCGATTTAAACATGTTAATTAACATAAACAACACATTTAAACCAGTAAGTGGAAGCAAATTAAGAACATTAACCTCCAGCCATTGCTATGTGAGAAAAGAGCTTGTTGTTGCTGCTACAACCGATTTGCTTCACTATTCTAAACTTTAACTCACTCAAACTCGATGGTATAGTTTTCTGTAGAAAGAAAAGTATGTTCAATGACCATGAAACAGAGTGAATATGTTTCGTTTTTATAGAGCCTTGCCCATCACAAAGTCTGGAAACATGTAACACTTTGAGGGCTGATCTTAAGCATTATTCAGTTACTATAGTATAGGTGCATCAGATTATGGGATAAGTGGCAAAAAGGAGTGGACCAACTCAGCAAGTTTTTTCCCTAAGAATAGTAATCCACAACAACTCATCTATGGCTCAAAAATTGGCTCACGTGGAAGAGAAAAAATAGGAAAAAAACTAACATTACCTGCAAATCCTTAAGTTGAGCCGTTATATCCCTCATACGCATGATGTGATCATGCACTCCTCTCACCCAGTGAGCTTCATGGTTGAGAACTTTATGATCAGAGTGATGACAAGGGCCTTATCAGATGTGACAAACTGCTCATCAATGGCCTTAATAAGATCTTTGACTTTCTCATGATGCTCGATTGAACCATGGATACCAGCAAATAAATTGGTCTTTATGAACATAATGGAGAGACGGTTAGATCTCTCCCACTTTTCATGAAGATCCACTGCACCTGGCTCGCTGGTTTCAGTAATACCAGCTGGTTCATCCTTCCTAATGGCATAGTCAATATCCATCCAACCCAAATGAAGGAGAATTCTCTCCTTCTAGATCTTACAATTGTCACCGTTTAACTCAGAAATGTCATACTTAAAATCAGAGAAATTCAGGTGTTGACCACTGGAAAAGATGCAAAGAAGGTGATGAGATATCTTCAAGGAACAAAGAATTTCATGCTCATCTACAAACAAACAGATTACTTGGAAGTAATTGACTACTCCGATTCAGACTACGCGGGTTTCATTGATACTCGAAAATCAACATCGGGTTATGTTTTTATGCTAGCTAGTGGAGCTGCATCTTGGAGCAAAGCATACCTTGACTGCTACTTCCACTATGGAAGTTGAGTTTGTTTCTTGTTTTGATGCTACCTCTTATGGTGTGTGGTTGAAGAGTTTCATATATGGGCTTAAAGTTGTTGACTCTATTTCGAGGCCATTGAAGATGTTTTGCTAAGAACAACAAAAGTGGAAGTCGAAGTAAACACATCGACATTAAATACACTTCATTTAGAAAATAAAAGTGGTCAATAAACACGTTAGCACAAAGTTGATGATTGTTAATCCTTTGACTAAAGACATGCCACCAAAGAATTTTAAGGATCATGTAGTACGGATGGGACTTAGTTCCATGATGTAATTTTCATTAAACTTTTGTTATTTTGATGAAACTCTTATTCAGTTTGAATTTTATCTCATTTTGTTATATGCACATATTTATTTATTTTGATAAAATCCACTTCATTTAGACCAGAAATAAATATGTGGTTATTTCATTAAGTTGGGGATTGATATTGAGAGACTTGATATATTGAAATACATGGAAGATAATACTCATAATAAGAGGATTTCTATGTTTAGTTTCTTGTTATGATTAATTATGGATTAGATGGACCAAGTGGGAGAATGTTAGTTTTTTCCTATTCTTCCTCTTCCACGTGAGTCAATTTTTGAGTCACAAATGAGTTGTTGTGGATTGCTATTTTTAGTGAAAAAACGTGTTGAGTTGGTCCACTCCTTTTCCCACTTATCCCATAATCTGATCCACCTTCACTATAGTAACTGAATAGTGATAAATATCAGCACTCAAAGTGTCATACGTTTCCAGACTTTTTGATGGGCAAGCCTCTGTAAAAGGGAAACGTATTCACTCTGTTTCATGGTCACTGAACCTACTATTCTCTCTATAGAAAACTACACCATTGAGTTTGAGTGAGTTAAGGTTTAGAACAGTGAAACAAATTGGTTGTAGCAGCAGCAACAAGCTCGTTAATGTTCTTAATTTGCTTCCGCTTACTGGTTTAAATGTGTTGTTTAACATGTTTAAATCGATTTTTAGAAATAATTTACAGCTGCCTGTATGATTTGCAAAAGAGGGAACATTGTGCAAGGTAAAGCAAAGTTCCTATTTTTTATTACAATTAATTTTTTAGTCTTAATCCTTAGTTCTTAGGAAAGGGGCATTTAAACTCATATTTTCAATTGATTCTTTCTTAACTGAAGCTTTTTGAGTCCAACAACTTGATTAATTACAATTAGTTCTTATGTTCAGCTCGAACATTTTTTTTTTATATAAAATATATTATTGTAAGAAGTTTTCGACAATATTTTACACTTTTGTCAACCGGCCAGTTTTTTTCACATCCCTGGAATAATTGTCCAAAATCTTCACCAGTTGGAGAAGAAAAATGCTCCAGTTCAGAATTTTTTTACACTAACATTTAAAAAAGCCAACATACCTTAGTTAAAAAGAAAACATGTAATAAAAAAAATTGTAAAACATATCATTTTCTTGGTTTGAAACATTAGAGCTGCAATTACAGAAGAATGACTTACATATTTTAATAAGATCAAATACTCCAACTTGTCCAAAAAAATAAAAATAAGAAAGTTAACAAGGTATCAACATAAGCAAATAGGTATATAAAGAATTCATTTTGAAACCAATGAGAGCAAGACCTTATTATTTACTGGCCTTTCCCTGCAATACTTGAGAAGAATTACCACTACCACCTGTATACAAAGATTTAAGCTGCCTGCTTATGAGTTTACTAGTATGAATAGTCTGCTGAAGCTGTGAATCATTAGACCACCATTGTTCAATTCCATGAGCTTCATGAAACTTCTGCTTTTCCTTATTCACAACAAACACCTTTGCAGCAACATGACAACCATTATTATTTGGACCAACATTCTCCTTGTTATTATCACCACCATCATCTTTCTCATTTGACCTATCAGGTTCATCATTATAAGAACAACATATATAGTCACTATTGTTCACATAAAGATGAGGAACCCATTTTCCAACACCAAAATTATGATTCTTCAAGCTAGTTAACCATGGCATCCAACTCTTCTTGTTGTTGTTTCCATCATTGTTGACAGTATTTACTCCTTCGCTGTTCGAAGGAAGCATAGATTTGATTCTCTTCCAAGCTAACTCGGCTTTTTCTCCAATGTTTCTTAGACTCATAGCAATTGAAACAGAAGGTGGGTTGAATAAATGTGTTTCTACATAGATACCTTCTTTTGCTAATGATTTTCCAACTTGAAGTGCAAAACCAGCTCCTAATGAATGTCCTGCTACACAAACATTGCTACTTCCGTATGCATCAGACACTGATTTTAGTGTCTCTAAAGCTACATTGAACCTTACAGAACCTTTTAGGCTTTCCCAAGCGAGGAACCGAAGGTCATCTTGGATGTCTCTTCTCATTGTGTGGCTTTTGAGTAATGTTCCTCTTAGTGCTAAAACGGCTTTTGGTGCACCACTTGGTCTGATTAATATTAAATCGGACATTGCGGCAGATCTGTCCCATTCAAGTATTGCACCAAAAATTGAACCGTCTCTTTCGTCTATCAGTGTTTTTGTTAGCTTGTACTTGAAGGGAATCCACCAGTTTGGAGCTAGAGCATTTTCTGGTGTTCGTTTCTCTTGTCGATCAAGTTCAAGCAAGTAAACTGCCTGTATAAAACAAGCAATGACAGTTCTCTTGTAGTTTGGATCCTTCCTGCATGCAACAAAATTGGTATCAGTAATTGTATGAAGTACTAGTAAATATTGGAGGATTCTCAATCAGATTCAACAAGAATGTAAATGAAAACAGGGATCTCTTGCTGAAAATATTAGCAACATGGTCCTCTCTCAAACAATATTATAAAACTCATACTGATAATACAGTCAAATAAGGTATGAAATCAATAGATCACTGGTCAAACCAATAAGTTACAATTGTTTAAAGGTGATGAAAACTGAAATAATTGTAAAATTTGCATCCTTTTATGTTTACTTCACACTTCAGATTGAAGCGTGTTTGGTGTGTGTCAGTGTCCGACACCAACACAGTACTAACACAAGTGCACAAAGTAGAAGGAAGCACATGAAAAATAGGGTCTCTGGCTGGAGTTAGTAGTAACTTGATCCTATCAAGCAATGTTAAACTCATCCATAATCAACTCAATTATGCTATTGATTACTGACTCAACGAGTCACTGGTCGAACCAATAAATTACAAATGTATAAAATTGATGCAAAACTTAAATAATTGAAAACTGGTTCAACAACTTTCATTGATTTAACCAGGAAAATCAAACTCGTTTCCACAGGTCCAGATACATTTCCGATTGAGATGGTGACTCTGACCGATATCTGGTCTAACGACTAATCCTAGGTAGCATTGACTCGACAACAGCATATGTGGTTATGTGCCCTCATTTCTATTTTCTTAAAATATTATCCATGTCTACGTGTTAGTATCGTGTCTGGTTTGTGTCCGTGTTCATAAGTCTAATCAGCCAGTTGAAGCGGGTTTTTATAACATTAATTTCATGAAATTCGAATGTCTTTTATCTCAATTTAAATAATCACTTGAGAGCCAAAGTCAGAAGCGACAATTTTGCAAACACAATACAGAAAAATTCATATCAAAACTAAACAGGGAATTGAGAAAGTCCATGATATTAATGGCCAATGCTCCAAATCAGGATCCCCAAATTTTGATCCCAAATACAAAACAATTAAGGAAACAATTAAATAGGGAATCAGAATATTTTATCCAAAGCCTGTAGTTAAATTAATGAAGCTATTATCTAATTCTAAATAATTTATAGTTTAAATCACACAGATTCTAGAAACTCACCAAAAAGTTATCCTTCATATGAAGCACGGACACTACTCGGATTAAGCATGTCTGACACCAACACGACACCGACACATACAATTACACTAAATTATGTGATTTTCTCAAGTTATTAGCGGTGTGGACGTGTCAGTGTCAGTCTCTGTGTCGTGTCCGGTGTATCTGTGCTACATAGATCATAAACTATCACAGTTGATAAATCTTAAAACCTCAACCCTAAAAAAATAATAGTTCCGTCAAACAAAAACCTCAAATCTGAAAACCCAATTTTTTCTGAAAACGGATCAAACTAAGATCGTTATAAAGTGGAGGGACCCTAAATTTAAATTCTAAATTCTAAACAAACCCATTTTGAAACTTTAATCTCAAAACCCATTTTCTCAAATTCTCCCCTTCAATTTCGTATCACAAAAAGAGGAATCCAACCTAAAAAAATTCAAAAAAGTACCAAACCAAATATAATTCACACTCTGTTCACCCATTTCAAATAAAACCAAATTTCAAAAATTAGAAACAAACCCACATAACAAAAACCAAAATTCAAATCAAATCTAGTTAAAAAAGAAGCTATAAATGAAAAAGGGTACTTACCAGCTAGAATTAATGAGATCTCTCCAATTAAGGTTAACCAAATTCCTTGGACCAGAGACATGGAATGCATAAGGATGATGAGCTTCTCTTTCTTCTCCTTGCTTTTCAACGACAACAACCTTTTCCTTTTCAACTTCTTTTACTTCTTCTTCCTTTGTTGTTGTGATTTCCATGATTTCCATGATTTCCATGTTCATGTTGTTGTTAAGGTTTTGAAATTGTTGTGTTTTTTTAAGAAAGAGATTATTATTGTGTTTGAAATTTGAAGAGGAAAGAGCGGAAGTGAAGGTTGTTTTAGATTATTTCCTTTGTGGGAACTAGCTTCGTTAAATTGTTTTTGAAAGAATAATTAATTTTAATTATTTGAATCTGAGGTATGTACAACGGTCATATTTCCTATAATGCCTCCGTTTTTATTTATTTATGTGAAAGGTTATTTATTTGGAAATGATAACAAGTGTTTCATATCCTTCAAAAAAAAAAACAAGTGTTTCATAGACTTTTTAACGAGTTTGTCAAAAAAAATAAAAATGGGGTTAAATAAGTTTTTCGTCATTGTAAATATATCAAATTTTGATTTTAGCCCCTAAAAAATAAAATTATATGTTTTCATCCTCACAAAATTTTTTGTTTTATTTTTGGTCCCTAATCGATATAATTTTGATATGTTTTTGACATTTTTTGAAC
>Ga0315914_1007358_pt1 | contig 15255 bp, 9 predicted proteins | sample MpolenodulesMG_FD_203920 | JGI IMG/M metagenome (GOLD analysis project Ga0315914, IMG submission 203920) | Medicago polymorpha root nodule microbial communities from Los Angeles, California, United States - elongated nodules | ecosystem: Host-associated > Plants > Roots > Nodule | place: USA... | reverse complement strand
CAAAATAGGAAATTTGATAGAGTATTAAATACACATATTTCTTCTTTTAATTAATTGTCTTATTTATCACTTTAATTAAAGTAAAATAAGTGGAATTTGTTCATTTAATGCTCCTTAACCAGTGCCCGGGGCACTGGATAGCATTACCCCTTTATTATTAGTTAAAATTTATATACACCAAAATACATGAGGCTCATATAAATCCAGTAAAACTAATATGAATATTCAAAGAGTATATGTTGGTATGTGTTTGTTTGTTTTTTTTTTTTTTTTTGAGAGATGGTATGTGTTTGTTAAAGAGTGAGATGATATCACTCCTCCTTCCTCTATTCCATCACATTGCATCGTTTCCTTTCATTTTTACATAGTTTGTGGTAGTTATCGATCTGTGTTTTTATTTTCTTGTGACAGAATGCGTAGACCATAGTGTGGGCCATTGTATATTCAATACCAAAAAAAACGGGTACTGGATCCTTCACTTAGTTGCACTTTTGTTTATATGTGTGTGTAAAGTGTAAACACACACATACTTGTGTTGTGTATTTCTTTGACTGTCGGCTCCGTGCGTCTTGCATGGATGGGGTTTTAATAATATTTGTTGATTCAAACAAAAAAAATGTTATGGATCCATCACTTATTAGCTGCACTTTTGATCTATTTTAGTTTTGTTTATCTAACATCTGTAATATTGTATATATTAAAACAAATAAAATCAACAAATTTTATTTAAAAACAACAATATATATTTAATATAAGTTACAAATTTTAATACAAACTTAATATTTTAAACAATTTAACATGTATAAATTTACACATGTACCTCACCTTTTTTCGATTTCTCAATTTTATATTTGTTGCAGTTTTGATTTATGGAGTTAGAAAAGGTCAATTTGCTATCAAAGGTGAGATTTTCTCTTGAGATATACACTTTTGGGGTCACGAAACATCAATCTTGGGGCATAAAATCTCTATATATAGTTGAATTACATTAATTCTAGCATGGCTCTCCTGCTATTGGTGGTAGGTTGTCTTGATAATCACTTGTGTCACGAGATGGTTCAAATGATTAGGAACCTTGTTAGTCAGGATGGTGGGGTTTATTGCAGGGGTGGCAAAAAATCCATGCATGCGGGTATCCGCAGATAAAATCCATAATGGACATGGGGCAGGTAGCTAAATAGATAAATATCTATGTGAATATATACAAGAGTTTGGTGTTCAAAAAAAATCCTAATTTGGTGTCTCAAATTCTATTATTGAAGCTTGGAATACATTTGAAATTTTGGATGTTTATTTGGATTTTAGTCTATTCTAGCTTTTGTTTGGAGGTTTTTATGCTTTTTGGATGTTTTTATCCTTTTATTTTACTTCAAGAATTTGTATGGATTATGTAAGAATCACATGCATTGTGGTATGATGAATTTGCTTGGGATTATGTTAGAATCGTGATTTTTGTTGGATTATGGTATGGATTATGAAATTTGAATAGAATATGTTATGTATGGTTTTTTAAAAGTTGAAGTTTGTAGGTAATTAAAAATGTATTTTTCTTTGTACAAAAAAAAAATTAATTCAAAAATTCATAGGTACCCTCGAATATCTGTGGGTACCTAAGTACCCGCGGATTACTCGTATAGAGATACCCGCACGGGTCAGGGACGGATACGGGTATCATATTTATCCCACAGAGCGGGGACGGATATCATACTATGTACCTATGGATACCTATTGACATCCCTAGTTTATTGACATCAATGTTTAAACAAAGTTAGAACTTATTTTGAATGAGGAATTAGTACATTAATTTGATGGTAACACTCTTAAACAAAACATGTTAATATTAAGTGAAATGCTAACATGCAAGGGTACATGTTAAAGAACTTGATTTGTAAATTTTATTTTAGAAATTGTGCTAATTTATTTCATTTTTTTAGGGGAGTGCTAATTTATTTCTTAAAAAGTTGAAACTCAATTTTTGTTCAATAAATATTTTTATTATTTATGAAATTCTAATATATTTTTTCAATAAACTTAATTTTGTTTAGGGTACTTGTTAGCTTGCTAACCCTAATATTTAAAGGGTCTCATTAACGAATGTCACTTGTCAAAAACATAAAAATGAAAATAAATGGTAAGTATAACCAAAAAAAAAAGTAAACTTTTGAGGTTTCAATGTTTGAATACAATCTCGCCTTTCGTCCCTTAAAAAATACTCATCACCTTTTATGAAGGGTTAAAGTGAAAACCCAATCATGTGATAGAACTTACTTAATGAAAAGAAGTGAAAACCCTATTACTGGGAGGTTATATAACATTATTCTTTTGTTTCTTTTTGCAATGTTTATCTCTATGTTACTTCTCTTAGATTATATTATATTTTAAGGAGGAATTGATACATCAGATTATGAAAAATTATCTACAGTAATTAGCTAGAACATCGTATCTTATGATAAAAAAATTTCATTAGACTTCTTAACAACAAGACACGAGTAAGATTATGTCTAATGATTGAGACTTGTTAAGGTAACAAATTTTACTCTATTAATTTCTAGACATGAGTAATATTAATTTCTAGAAATAGGACCCACATAAACTGAACATTATTTTATCCAATTGGAAAAAAAGAATGTTTAAATAATGAAAAATGTTAATTTGTGTTCTTTGGACATAAGTTAAGAAGCCAAATATAAATTTTATTTTTTTTGAAAATTGTGTATTCAATTTCTTAAAAATTTCAAAAAATTATATTAATAAAAAATTACTTTTAATTTTTATTTTAAACTCTTTAACTTGTTTCTTAAAAAAAAATTGTTCTCGATACCCGTCAAGTAAATTATTTTTGAGGAAAGTAATCCTAATAGTTTCATAAATCCATTTGTTTGTATGTTCAATAATTAGTTACCATTAATCTATGCGATGGGTAGTAGTTGCCTTGGGAATACGTTCTTCACTTGTTCCCCATAATGATATAATGATGCATTTAATGCTAACTCCCTAGTAGTTGGCCTTGTTACTTTCAAAGCAATATCATATTTATGTAGAATCAAATTGAGCCAATTATCTAACCAAACTCAATTTGTACCTTTATTTTTCCACAAAAAATAACCAATTTGTAGCTATATACTAGTGCACAATAATAACATGGACAAGGGAATTGGTGTTGAATTAGCTACAAGATCTTCAATTGAAATGGGAAATTCAGTAGTTGATGAAGAATTTGAAGGCAAAGAAGCTTCATTGCTACGTATTGTGGAGACTTTCTTGCGTTTGTTTCCTATTTGTTTATGTGTAACAGCTCTTATCATTATGCTTAAGAATTCAGAGGAAAATGAGTATGGTTCTGTTGCCTATTCTGATCTTGGTGCTTTCAGGTATTAATCAAGTTTACCAAATCTTGTACGTAGTTTTAATTATGTTTTTAGTTTTTTTTCCTATACTTAAATTGGATCCATAAACATAAGGATATTATTCAATTGTTTTGAGCTACGGTTTTGGTTTGTGAAGATTTTATATGTTTTGTTTTTGCATTGTTGACAAATGAAAACTCACTTGGTCATTTGATAGAGGAGGGAAATTTTTGTTTTTTTGATTAATCTTTGAAATAAGGTGCAAAATTTCTCATAATCAATTTAACTCTAACATTGATGATTATTTGTTGTTGAATTTGTTTTTTTATTTTTGATAGGTTGTTGAATTTTGTTGATTGTTGAGATTCAATTGATTGACTCATATATTTATTTTCTTAAATTATTAGATACCTTAAAGTTTGGTTTTGTATCGGTACCTCTAAATAAATTTTGTTTAAAATTTGTATTTATATTAAGGGTTTTTCTATCAATATCATGTACAAATTTACAAGAAATTTAAAACAAAATGAATTATTTTAAATCAATAGGAGATCCTAACATGCAAACAAGAAGTGCAAGGATTCAACAGTAGTTACAAAGAGAAATTACAAACCGATCATCAACCAAACAAAGAGCAAGTAAAACAATAGTTAGGAAACAAAACAAAATAACTAGTTAGGTAGTAGTATACTCAAACATTGAAGAAGATTATTCCACCAGACATGAAATATATTGCAGTTAATCATGAACCAAACTTATTTTGGTGTTTGGATTTTCCATATTGTAGGTATTTGGTGCATGCCAATGGTATTTGTGCAGGATATTCACTATTCTCAGCAGTCATTGTTGCTGTACCCCGCCCTTCAACTATGCCTAAGGCTTGGGCTTTCTTTTTGCTTGACCAGGTCAATATCTAACTTTTTCTTGAATGAGAGGACTGATTTAGATTTCTTACCATACTATAAGTACTTCAATTTAATGTGTGATGGCAATATATTTTTAAGTTATAATAATCTGAAATATTAATTTAATTAGGTTAACACAACATTACCCATACAGTTTGGTTGGGTGGTACCTCTCAATCTCATCCAATCATTCAATATCATATTTTAAGTTAAATTACACCATGTAACCTTTAAGTGTGTGGTTTTTAACATATTAGTCCTTTAAGTTATGTTGGTCATACATAAGTCCTTTAAGTTTGAGGTTTGTAACAAATTGGTCTTTTAAGTTATTTTGGTCACATGTAAGTCCTTTAAGTTTCTAAACGTTTTTAATTTAGTCCTTCTGCCACATCATCATTTTGGTTAACAGAATGACTAAATTGAAAAATTTTACAAACTTAAAGGACTTATGTGTGACCAAAATAATTTAAAGGACCAATCTGTTACAAACCTCAAACTTTAAGAACTTACGTGTGATCAAAATAACTTAAAGGACCAGTCTGTTACAAACCTCAAACTTAAAGGACACGTAGTGTAATTTAGCCCATATTTTATTACAACTACTTTGTCCCAGACCTTACATTTTTTATGTAAAATATGGAAGTGTCTAGACAATTTTGTCAATATATAATGTAATAAATAAAATATAAATTGACAATTCCCCTCCCTTTTTTCCATTTGTGTTTGATGTCCTATAGGTGCAAACCTACATAATCCTAGCTGCTGGAGCGGTATTAACAGAGGTTCTATACCTTGCTGAAAATGGAGTCCCTACTGCAGGATGGAGTTCAGCTTGTGGATCTTTCGGTTCATTTTGTCACAAGATCAAAGCTTCATTAGTTATCACATTTATTGCTGTGGTTTGCTACATTTTGCTTTCATTCATATCCTCTTATAGGCTATTTAGCAAGTATGATGCACCAGCACAAGTCAACAACTCCAACAAGGACACTGGCATTGCTGCTTTCAATGGCTGACCTTACAATATTATGACTCCCTCTGTCCCGAATCATTGGTCATTTCCTTTTAGATTTTTAGGTTTGCTCAAAAGCTTTAGTTTGTTTTGAAAATCAATGTAAAATTATACATTATTTTCACTTTATAATGTGTACATGAATAATTATATCCTGGTGGATAACAAAGTACTATATGTGCATGAATTGAAGTTGCCTTGGTTATAACTGTTTTGTTGGTATTCCAAAATGAGAAGATAATAATCCACATATGCTCCTAGCACAAACTTAAAGTGCTTATAAACTAAATGACTTTTACTCAAATCATGGTTTGAGACATCAATTCAAGTTTATAAAGATAATTCATATAATTTGGCCAAATATGTTGTTTCCAAGTAAAATTCAAAATGCACAAACCAAACTGGGATTTGGGAGATACAAACTGTAATATCTAAAATACAGGTACTTCAAAACGAAGTACTCGCAGCATAGATCCCAGGTATGGGTATAAATACGGTTTGGATACGTTTATGGTACGTCTGAAACAAAATCTGAACGGCTAACACTCCAAAATCTGGCAAATATAAAACCAAAAACAGGGGAATAGTGTGTCAAGCTATCTTTTTATGCTAATTTACTTTGACCACTAGTACATGGCCAAGGTTCTACCATGACTTAAATACTTTTAGAACTAATTCCAAGTCCGCAACGAGACATCTGATTTAGTCACAAATGAGTGAACAGCCTGTCAATTGAGGACTACATGCTGCAGGGTATAATCACATAACAAACTTCTCGGAAAGTTAAGCCTGTATAGATCAAGCTATTTGATTGAAGAATAGTCAACTTCATACAAAACAGTGATGAATATCCAAAAACCCATGCTGAAACTCTAAACTTGTCCTTATTGTAACATACAAAGGCTATCAAGAAAATCAAACGCAACAAATTTTGAACTTACATTATTCATTTGCAGTCCTTGGTCTTATATTATTTAATAACCTCATTATCAAAAGGGTATAGTAGTAGAGATAAAAGTTCAAATCAGTGGCTTGCAGGCTGATTGACAAGACTCCATCCAAATGAAAGTGTAGACACCATAAGCCCCAGTAGTGCCGGCATAAAAAATCCCCTGTTAGCATATAAATTCAGTTACATATTAATCAATCATGGGTTTAATTACAGATATAACACTTATGGTTAATTGTAAATTTTAATCACCCGAGTTTCAGACGGTTCTCGGGTTTGCCTGTGGCATAGCCTACGAAGTAGAAGTATCTAGCAACAGTGTAAAGTACTCCAAGGACAGCACAAATGATAGGATGCTTCAGCCCTCCCAAAATCATCAACATGAAGAAAATGGGCATTGTTTCCAGAGAGTTTTGGTGCCCTCTCTGCACTCACCAAACACAGAAAATTATCACAATTCACAAAATAGATATACAAAAAAAAGAATCTATGTTAATACTAAAATATCTTTTATTTTTTTGAATCAGCAAAGGTTATTAACAACGAACTCGTGCAAGACACACCAAAAAGTTTGCGTAAAGGAAGAAAGAAGTACAAAGGTGCTGTAAATATGTGGTACACTTAAAACAAAACTCCTAACCCACCCCCACAACCGCTAGAACTCAGAGCTGCCCCGAAGGAAAGGAAACTGCAACAGCCAATGGCCAAAAACTGCTGGAAACACACGGTCAGTAATGCTGACAGTAGAGCCGCATCATACAAGTCCCCCCAAAACTCAAACTAGACCAGCAGCACAGCCTGTACGCAATTCACAAAACCAGCAGCACAGAAGACAACACTGAACCGAAGGCAGCAGGCCCAACCTCTTAGCAAAACACCAAAGTGCCCTCCCTTAGCGCGCAATCCCTCGGGTTCCAAGTCCATTCGTAATATAAACACGACGGCGTATTCGTCCTACCCAAAATCCAACGCCACGAAATAACTTTCACCTCCTCCACCCCTTTAATCATATCATTAAAAATGCGATCCTTGCGAGCTTGCCAAATTTTCCAAATCGCCGTGTGCCAAATCAACCTCAAACCTTTTTCGGATTTTCTTATTCATTGACCCTCCTCCCCAACACTCCCATCTCCCAATGGACAAACAAGTTGGGAGGAGTGATAAAATTAAAATCAAGCCACCACATCAGTTCCAACCAAATATTCCTTGCCAGAGAACAATGTAAAAAAAGGTGATTGGAAGATCCAATCTCCATCATACACCAAACACAAGTAATAGCACTTTCCATTGGTATCACATTTCTTTTGTGAAGATTGATCCTTGTCGACAGAGCCCTAGATTTCCAAATTTGACGAAACATCCTCTTTTCATCCTCCATACGATTGTCCTCCCTTACCATCAAGCCTTCCAACTTCCCATGCATAGATTTTACCCAAAAAACCCCTACTTCCTCCAACTTCCAAGTCCACCTATCATATTCTTGATGCCTTGTAGAGCCTTCCAAATCTTCCAATAAATTGTTAAAAAGATTGGTCTCCCTTACGAAGAAATATGGCCTCCAAAAAAACCCCCACCCTCCCCCATTTCAACCATCTATCCACATCTCTGTCTTGGTTATTTGCTATAGAGAAATTCTTGGGTATTTAACCATGAATGACACCATTCCTCTCCACGCCACCCTCCAAAAACTCGTACTTGTACCGTTACCATTTTTCCTCACCACCTCTGTGTTAAACCAATTTTGAGCTAGCCATCCCTCTAGGTTCACAAAATCCTTCCACCATCTAGAAGCAAAACGCGGCCAAGCACTACCACTCATCAACAAATCGGCAGCCTTTTGACCATATTTCTCCACCAACACCACCTTCCAACAAATCGGTAACCTTTCTTCCATTGGGCTATCATTCACAAGTATCGACATACACACACATACCAACTCCCACCATGATATATCCAAAAACCTCCAACCCACCGAGTCAAAAGCCTTCTCAAAATCGACTTTTAAAATCAAACAATCTTTATTAGCTCTCTTAGCAAAATCCACAATGTCATTAACCACCATCACCCCATCGACCAAACTTCTACCTTTTAGAAAGACCAATTGATTAGTCGAAATAATCGAATTCATCACACTCGCCAACCTCCTAGCTAGGACCTTAGTCAATAGCTTATAATTTATAAATACAACCTAACAAGGAAATAGGACGATAATCTTTCAACTGCAAAGGTGAGTTGATTTTTGGGATCAACACCACAAAATACGCCAACAAGGCTTTGGGGACAGCCTCATTGGCATGGAATTGTTAAAACTAAATATCATACCCTTTAGTATATATATTTGTAACATATCAATATGCCAAAAGAAAAACCAAAATTCATACTTGACTATTCAACATTTATCAAGTCAGTTTATTTTGTAAAACTGATTTCAGTTAAAAATGAGTTTAAAGTAAATGTTCGGATACAAGTGAATCTTATCCCCTGTTTGGAAGATACCTGAACGCAATTGAAGAGCTTGGCATCTTCGTTTTCAGATTCAGAAGCATAAAGTGTTGGATAAAAAACTTTGTACCTGTGAGGAATTTCAACAAACACCTTGTAAACAAAATCACAAAAAATGCATCTATATAAACAAGAAAAAAAAGCAATTACTTCTTGCGAGCTTTGCCAACTTGAAAGGTCATGAAGAAATTGAGGAAAGTGTAGAAAACGAGAACGATTGCCACAAAGCCATATTCTTTTGGTAACAATTCTACCAGTGTCGCCATTTTTGGATGATGGATTTGTCTTTGTTTTTTCTGGAAGAATGAAAGATTCAACGAGATGAGTAATGTACTGGTTTTGTGGATGTGTCACAACGTGAGACAAGTCAACGTATAATAAATACAACGTAAGACAAATGATGGGTTTTCTAGATTTACACACGTTAACGATAATTTTTATGAAATTCTTTAAAAAAGAAGCCATAATTTTTTTTATATTTTATCTTAAAAAATGAACAATATTCTTTATTATGAATAATAAAAATTCAGAAAATTAAATTTCATAATTGTAAATGATATAAAATATTGTTTTTCAAAAAATAATTTATTTAGTTATTAATTTAAAGATTTGGTGTACCTTGAATTTTTGAGTGTACCATAAGATTTGTCATAATATAATTGACAATATTACACATCATTGTTTAATAAATAAAAAAAGTGGACAACTCATATATGGGTACATCCATTTGACACCTCTACTTGTTGTTGGTCAGCTAATTGTAAAACTTTAACTATACACGACGATCAATAGCTGAGCATCCCATCATTATTATAATTATTAATTTACTAGCATAAATTCAACTAAAATATGTAGGTATAGAATTCAAATTCTCTATAATTATGATTATGATGTATATTTGAATTTATGCTTAAAATTGAAAAATAATTAAGTTTATAAGTATAAATTTGTTCAGAAAAATGTCAATCAAAAAGTAGTTAAATGTTAACTTTAGATTTGCTTTTATATGTCTCTCGACTTTAGTTAGTTTGTAGGGACATTGCATTATATATGTCGGTTGGGTTTGAACTCCGGAATTCTACTTATTTGTTGCCTATTGTTCCAACACAACTTCACAAGGTAGTGCACCAAGGAGATCATGATTGGGAGAACTTGTTATGCATTCCCTTGTTTCCGATGAGACAATGGAAGATGGGAGTTGTGCACCAGAATACGAGTGATCGAGTTGTTTGGCTACTGTTGTCCATGGTGACACTGATATAAGGATAAGAACTTTACAAAGAAGAAATGAAGAGCCAGACACGAACCCAATGATGCAAGCACAAGATAGTGCACCACGAAGAATACGATTAGGATGATATGTACACATTCCCTTGTTTATGAGGAGACTACAAAAGATGAGAGTTTGCAGGAGACGAAACCTCATAAAACCATGATATTGTTGTTGAATGTGACGGCGACCCAGGGAAGACATCTCCCATGTCTGCAAGAGAGATCTGTTGTCAACATGTTACAAGTTACAACTGCAAAATCCAACTTGAGGTCGAAAATCTTGCATTTGTTTTGTTGTGCCCATTTTTTCCCTTATTGTTTGAATACTTGATTAACTAATTGATTGACCGATCAATCTTCTTTTGAAAACCTGATTTATTTGTGTATGAATTTTTTTTTTATGATTTTTTTTGGGTCAAGTAGCCTAATGGTTAGAACTCACACATTTTAAATATGGAGAAGTGGAGTGTCCGGAGTTCGAACTTCAGCCCCTGTATATAATATACAATATCCTTACCAACTAAATTAAACACTCTGGGATTGTTTGTATGATTTTTATGTTCTTCAATTTGGGCATTTATAATATGTGAAAATATCTTTAATATTTCTTACATCTACACATACATTTTATATGTTCGAAATTTTATGCTTGCGCACTCTTATACTTAATAAGATCTACTACATCTGTCTTTATAAAAATAAAAAAGATTAATTATATGTGTGGTCAAAATTTTACACACACTCATACATATCTCCTATGTGTTTATATGCAATAATAAGCATGCAAACATTTTCCCCTAAAAAAAGTATGCAAACTTTTTTTTACGAGGAAACATGAATGCAAACATCACCTGTTAGCATTTCAAATTTTGATTGTGTAAAAAAATTTAAATGACAATTTAATTTATATAAAAATATTGTTTAGTGCAATATCAATTATTAAATAGCGTGCAACACATACTATCCCATATGATAAAAAAATAATTAAGGAAAAGAATAGAGTGCAAAAACATCATTTTAACCATGTTTACATTCCAGCAACACGACAATCATCAATATTCAGTTACTTTTATTTTATCAAATTTATATTTATGTGTACATGTTAATGCTAGTATCTTATGTCTATTTTTTTTTGGTGAAGTCTTATGTTCATGTTTATGTTGATATATAGTTGTTGTTATTGCGTGCATGTAGAGGTAGGAAGGAAAAATGGCCCATCAACATTGTTTAAGAAACTAAAATACCAAAGATAACATCCTAGTTCGGGATGCAAGAGCTCTGAGAAATATATTGGTTGCATGTAATTCTTCTTCTTCGTATTCTTTTATCATATGAGATAGTATGTGTTGCACATTATATTTAATAATTAATATCACACTACACATGTTTTGGATATGAAGTATGAATGCTATTTAAATTGTTTAAAACAGTCAAAGTTTGAAATGCTGACGGATGATGTTTGCATTCATATTTGTATTCATGAGATATAAGAGATCAATTAGAGGCGAGTAATAAATAAGATCATTATTTGAGAAAGTTCTAAACATGGCTAAAAAATCTCACGTTGATTTTTCTCTCTATAAGAGTATAATAGAATTCAATGTTATCAATTAAGTCCTTGATAAATTTTCATAAAAAATAAAATAAAAAATCACTACAAAAATATATAAAACATAAAATTTTAACGGGATGCTCTAAATAATTCTGGTCTAATGATGGACCTCATGGACTGTTATGCTATATTAGGTTTCATTTGCACCGTTGTTATCTTTAGGGGCCAACTCAATGTTTGGAGGTTTAAAATAATTTTCATCGGTCAAATTATATATTTATAGTTAACCTAAAAATTTTAATCCGAAATTTTTTCATGCTTTTTTAAACCTAAAATTTTGAAGCTTAAAACTCTAGTTTGAATCGCTTGACCCTTAGGTTTGTCTTGGATATCAATTAAGAATAATATTATTTTATAGGGATAAAATATTATATTAACCTGATATACAAATTAAACCTTAATGATCCACTTCAAAATCATTGTCTAAAAGTTCCATATAAATAAAGTTGTTAAAGTAAGTCAATGATGCTTGGTTGAGTTGATAAACAATTGACTCATATTATACAAAAATGTTGATTTAACTTGCATTGTTGATATGGAGATCTCTCTAATTATGATATTTAAGTATCTTTATAAGTGTTTTTTGAATCGCAAGACCTACCCTAATCCTGGTAAACCCTAAAATCTAACTCACCTAAACTTTCCATTGTTTAAAAGTACCTTACCCAGGAATTGTGAAATTTGAAAAATACAACTACAACACAAACTTCTCTATAAAAGTTTATAAAAAAAACCCTCAATAAAAAGGTCAATAACTGTCTTATTTCGTTTGCTAAAAAAAAAAAACTTTCTTATTGTATTCATTAGGATACTTATTTTTGCTTCTGATGTCAATTTTTTAAATTCAATATCTTACTTAAAGACCGATTGTTTTCACTGTCTATTAGTATAGGAGATTGAACTGAAGACAAAACAAAGTCGTCCATAGACTAACCAAACATTAAAATTATTAGCACTTAAGAAGTTCAAATATGAGATCTAGAGAAAAACACACTTTTAAATCCGAAGATGTACGTCATCAAAATTCAAACATACCTTTAAGAAATTTCCAATTACGTCATTAAATATAAAATATGCCAAAATTATATACCCAGTTTCATCTTCTACATATCCCATTTTGGTTAATAATTCAAATTTGGTATCGCTGTTAAAACTTATTCAAAAATGGGAATAAAAATAATCATTATGATTGGAAAGAACAATAAAAATTACATATCATGCATTCCTAATTATAACTGGTGTCTAAACCTCTTTATAAGGGTTATCACCTATTAATTATCAAAATTAGAGTGAGAAAAAAACTAAAATCGTTCACTAGACATGAGGATATTAGAGACAAATTTGATACTTCCTTCTCTATATTTTCCTCTCTAATTGAACTTCTTTTAGTGGTGAAACAAGTTGTGAGACTTGTGAGGAATTACTATATCAACGCCTACCTCCATAACTTCGTATTCTAAAGTGAACCTTGTGAATAATTAATTCTATATCACCGAGAGTATCTTTTTACCACCAAAAACACCGAACCAATGTTTTTGCAATGTGTTTGTTGTTGAAATATAGGTAGTTATATTCATTTTAGTTAGTTCGTATATAAGATAGAAGTTGGATTTATTTGTAACCAATTTGTTCACTTGTATCTTTCTCATTGTCTCCAATACAACAATTCTTAAGCTTTTATCTACTTTTCCTCTTTATGTCATGAATCTTAACATTTGTATTCTTATTCGTTTCCAAGTTGTGATTTTTTGAGAGGTCGTTTCCAAGTTACGATGATCATTCTTATTGCATATTATGTCTTTGGTTTTGTTTTTATTTTTAACAGAAAAAGTTCAATTAACTACAAAAATCAGAGATAATAATAATAAATTGGTAATGTGGCTTCTCTAACACTTGGCATCGAAGTGAGAGACACATTTCACATTTTTTCTTCTTCTTAATTTTTGTCGCTACAATTTTTCAGGTATTAATATTTAAGCTAAGTGTGTTTTATGAATAATTAATTATTAACTTCGTTATAAAATATAAGCAAAGTGAGTTAATTTTTTTAATGTATTAGACCAACTTTGAACTAAATACATTAATTTTATTTGACTAACTTTTACTTATATTTTCTAAGAGAGTATATGATATGGCAATTATATTCGCCAAATAAGATGACCTAAATTTAAGTTGTTTGATTTGCTTATTAAAAGAGAAATTGATCAAAATTTCTTCAAAGATATATTTAGCTCTCCGCCAAACTAGAGGATTTGGAGGGGAGATAATATTTCTTTTACATTTTAACTTCATCATGATGTCCTTTTATTTCATGTCATCGTTTTAAATATTACATCTGTAAAAAAAGAAGTAACTTTACATATTTCCTCAATTAAAATTTCTCTCCACCCCTGTCGAACCAAACACAATTTTTCTATAATCTCTCGTCTCTCACCTTTGTATCCCTCGCCTCCTTTAAAAGCGGATTCTTCTCTTCTCTAATCCGTTGAACCAAACAAACCCTAAATCTTAGGTTAGTTAGGAGATGTTAAACAAATATTATTTGCACGAGAACATGCATTGCTGCCCACCTCTGCACGTGCCTCTTAGAAAGTTGTGTATCAAGAGTCTAAGACACTTGTATATAGCTCTAGCTTTGTATTTTGTTTTATAATGTACTTTCTTCGGTCACATTTATAACTAAAAAACAATTTTTTAAGTTCATTGAATAACTAATGTATGTGACCTATATATAGACCAAATGCATTAGTTTTTTTTTTGTTGAACAAACTAAAATGATATATTATAAACAACAATGGATCACCCCGCACAAGATGTGCAAAGGGAGAACCACCCAAGAGTATTTACACTGAAAAGGTGCTAACAAATAAAGGCACCAACCAAAACCGACAAGAGAAAATTACAAGTGGGCATCCATGCAAGGGATTGGGTGTTTCCACTAGTCATGATAACTGTAGTTAAAATTCGCCCGTTTTGCTTTCTGCCATAAAAAAGAATAGAGCTTCGCCTTCTTAAGCATACCAGCAGAAGAATAAACCGCATTTTGAAAGACACAAATATTTCTCTCTTTCCATAACACCCAAGCATAAGCAAACCAAATAATTCTAAGAAATGAATGAGTTACTTGAGGCAGCCCTGCCATGTTTGTAAACTGAAAATAATAATGACGAATGTCACTAGGCATCATTGAAGATATGCCCAACCATTGCCCCACCTGATACCAAAGAGAACTGAAAATATTGCAATCCAGAAACAAATGATTTGTCGTTTCCTGATGACCACAACCTGAGGCACAAACCGCATTTTCTGGTTGAATCACACGCCTGTGCACCAAGGTGTCTTTAGTAGGCAAGCGTTTCTGAAAGAGGCGCCATGCAAACAAGGACACTTTGGAGGAAATCTGCTTGTGCCACACATCTATAACAAGACTCCTGTTCAACGGCTCGCATGTAGTAGTGATAAATGTGTAGGCGCCCTTAACCGTATATCCGCTAGAGGTGTCCAGTAGCCATCTCCAAGTATCATTAACTTCGTCCTGCAAAACAATGTTATGAAGTAGATCTGAGCACTCCCTCACACTCTCCTCCTCCCATGCCAACAAACGGCGTCGCCATACCCACGCCTCTCCCCCTTCCCCCCCACCCTAACCTCCACAT
>Ga0315914_1007354_pt1 | contig 15257 bp, 17 predicted proteins | sample MpolenodulesMG_FD_203920 | JGI IMG/M metagenome (GOLD analysis project Ga0315914, IMG submission 203920) | Medicago polymorpha root nodule microbial communities from Los Angeles, California, United States - elongated nodules | ecosystem: Host-associated > Plants > Roots > Nodule | place: USA... | reverse complement strand
TGAGATTTGAAATTAATTTAAGGATAATTATGGCAATGCAATCAAATTTTAAAAAGATTTGCTCCCCTCCCCTTCTAAAAGTTGAACCAAACACTTCAAATTAAAAATCTCTCCTCCCCTCCCCGCCCCTCCCCTCCAAAACTTTCGAACCAAACGGACCCTAAGCTATCTCTGTAGAACAAGCCATGGCCACCCTATTTCCCTCCCCAAAAAAACATTGATTTTATGACAAAACCTCTCTTGCTCTAAAAATGGATTTTTTTTTAGCAAGTTTCTCCTAAGATTCCAAAATTGAACATTTATCCCCTAACACATGTCGATTTTATTGCTCTAATATGTATTTTTGGTTCTATTAGAGTGTTATGGAATTAATAAAGAGAGCAATTATATATTTTCTTTCAACAATCTAACATATATTTGTCTTTTTGAAGTACTAACTCATGCTCAATGTACACTATTTTTTTTTTTATATTAACTAGCGAAAAGACAGACACTCACGTGTTCGTCTTTCCACTATTTTTATCGCGCTAACGTTTGAAAATTATGAATGATGTGTTTTTATGAATTTTGATTTTGATTAAGAGCTTTTTTGTTATTGCTTTTTTAAGAAAAAAAAATCATTTTTTTTAAAATAATCACTTTTAAGTGTATTGCATCCGTTTGTTACAGTTTTTACTTTATAAAATCAGAATCTAAAAAAAAAAAATCTAAAAATAGATTCAAATGAGAAGTTGTTAAGAGTCGCTCCTCAAAAAATTGTTTTGTTTAGAGTAGAGAAAATATGAGTCAAAGGATTGAACTAAGAGCCCGTTTGTTATGGATTAAAATAAAAGTGATTTTGACATTGAATAAGTTAAGAGATTTTATAAAAAAAAATCCGAATCTATTTTGCGTTTGTTTATCGCTGTAAAAATCATTTTTAAAAAAAATAAGTTTATTTGTATGGATACAACAATATAAAAGAGATTTTTTTGTTACAAAACTAGTTCAATCTTTTGACATTTATTTTATATCTCCTCTAAAAAAAATCTATTTTTTGAGAAGTTGCTCTTAACATCTTCTCATTTGAAGTTGTTTTTAGATTTTTTTTTTTTTATATTCTGATTTTTTTAAAAAGTTGTAACAAATGCATGCAATACTCTTAAAAGTGATTATTTTTTTATATTTTTTTGTTAAAAAAAATATAACAAACGGACTCTAATTTTGTAACAAAAAATCCCTTTTATATAATTATATCCACACAAACTAAATTATTAAAAAAAATATTTTTATTTCCACTTTTTTTAAACAAAAGGGTTGCCGCAAAGCACTGCACCCAAAGATAGAATTAAAAGAAGGAAACATACGCAAAAGAGGAGGGACTATGCCAAAACCTTCAAAAGTCTGAAATCTATAGCTTGGCATACCAAGCTTGTTTTGAACAACAAAAAAAAAAACTAGAAAGGAAAGATAGAACTGATTCCCAAGAAAACGATCCCTGCAAAGTCAAGTCAATGTTTGCAAGGGAATCAACACATTGATTTCCTTCTCAGAAAATGTGAGAAACCATAAAATTTGTTCCAGTTAGAAGCCTCTTACAATTAAACCATATGTTTCTTATATGCCAAGGAACAATTGAGTCATTGGAGAATGCCATTACCACTAGGATTGAATCTAATTCTAACCAAAAGTTGATCCAATTTCTTTGAAAGGTCATATCTATAGCTCTCATCGCACCAATGAGTTCAACATGAAGAGCAGATACCATACTAAGGTTTTCAAATATGCAAAGGATGCAGTCTGCATCACAATTCCTAAAAATAATACCACAAGCAAAGGATGCAGTCTGCAAAAGATAGAGAGGATGAAGATCCATTTGTGTTACCTTTTATTCAATTTTTGAGGGGAAGGTGCCAAATGACTTCTATAATTTGAGGAGCTCTAGGTGGGTGGATGCTAACATTTTTGTGACAAAAGCAAAATAAATTTTAATTTCTCGTAAAATTTTTAAATTATTTTATGTCAAAATCACTTTTATTTTCAGTAACAAACGAAACCAATATTTTGTCAAAATTTATTCAAAATAGTAAGTCCATTTCGGACTGGATCTATATTAGATGTCAAAAAAGTAATAATATTAGTTAAGTTTATGAGAATATTTTTTTTAATAATTTAAAAAAAAATGAAAGCAGTTTGGTAAATATTTTATCCTTAAAAAAAGGTTGGTAAATATTTTCATAAAATAATCAAATATTTAAACAAAAATTCTCTAGAAAAACTTCATTATTGGTATATTTTTTTTTATACATAACATGCCAAAGATTTTGACGACTTGTATTTTAGAAAGGAAAAAAAAGTTATCAAACAGATTTAGAGAATCCATTATATCAAACAAACAACAATGCACTTGCCCAGCTTGGTAAGTAAGCAAGGGCATCCCGATACAATAGCACCAACTTAGCAAACAATGCACTTGCAATTTCTCACCAAAAAAAAAAAACAATGCACTTGCAACAGTCATAATTCATTAAAAAATAGGCTTAAATGCAATTTTGATCCTCCTATTTACTTATTATTTAACTTTTAGTCTCCCTTTTATCAAAACCAACTTTTTAGTCCCTCTATTATGAAAGTCAACGAATCTGGATACATGTGATATTTAATTTGGGTGAACGAATCTGGGGTGAAGAAGTTTTGTAGCTACAATTGAGGATGAAGATGACGATGTAGTCATGTGCATATGAACCTAAAACAAATCTCTACGGCTTAAATTTATGTTGCTGCAATTTCTAGTGAGTTATGCTGCTGCAACCAAATCTCAATGGTGATGATGGAAGGAGAGAGAGGCAAACACATATCGATGCAATTTTTAATTGATTTTTCATATTTTAGTATATTACAAATTGAATAATGAAGTTTTTTTTTTTTGAAGAAAAATTGAATAATGAAGTTAATAATCAAAATAATGACATGTAAAATGTTTAATCAAAATCATCAATACAAGGTCAGCGCCATCTCATTAATCAGTTTGCCACATCACTTAAATCGATAGGGGATCAACAAAATTTGTTGACTTTCATAATAATAGAGGGACTAAAAAGTTAGTTTTGATAAATGGGTACTAAAAGTTAAACAATATGTAAATAGAGGGATTAAAATTGCATTTAAGCCTAAAAAATAAGTTTAATGACATCAATTGTGAACATTATTGCAATAATTATAATTATAATTACAATTAGTTATTTCCTTAAATGGGTTAATCATATAAGGCAAGTAACCTGAAACATATCTCATTTAGTAACATTGTTATCGTGAAAGTGCTAAGAAGTATCCGAAGGGAATATGAAAAAGAGAAATGATAATTTTACAACTATTTTTTTAACAACGTTTGTGATAACTTTATTTCTCATACTCACATTATGTTTTTACTTTTTTTTTCAATTGCTTTGATTTTTGGGTCAATACCTTGTTTTCTTTGTAAATTTGTGGTTGTCACTAAAGTTGTCATCCAAATGGTTGTTCAAATAACACAACTCTATGAAAAAAATTATATGTGGTTGAAAGTACTTTTAGATGTCAAACGGCCGCTGAAGAATATGATGAGTAGATATGTAAAAAATGGACTGAGTTGATGGGTCAATCCAATAGCCCAAAATTTTGGATGGGTTAGACCTCAAAAAAGATATCCCAAATGCAACCGAACTTTTTTGACCCGTTCTTTGGAAATTACCGTTTGGAGAAGTGGAGGGTTGGCATGTGTTTGGAAATCACCGTGACACTCATATAAGACGATTCATCACATAAAGAATGAGGTGCATTCAGTGACATTCATCTTATATGAAGGAATTTGATATCATAACTTATATAGTTGTTTCTACATAATACATGTTCTTTTGAAAGGAACAATAAAACTTCCGGGTGAATACTTGAGAAGTGTTGTTTAACAAGTTTGAATTTATCCAATTTCAGAGGTAAGACAATTGTTGTAGTTGGAATATGCAATCCCTACCTAATCACGATCTTATGGTGGAATTAAACTGTTGAGAATATTTTTAGTTGATCTCTGCAACGTGACAAACATATCTATCAACGGAACCATGATGTGCTGCCAAAAAATCGAGAATATGCTCCTCACGTCGTCGTCGTTCTTTAATTCTAGCTGACTAAATGTTATTCTCCCGTCGTCCAACGTTGAACGTTCATACCAAATGTATTTCACCCACCTTGTGTCTCCGGGGTTGAGTCCCTTGTTGATTTCATCCGGTTGATCTTGAGATCTTTTAACGTGACATTAATGTACCGAACCTTTAACATTTGAGGATTTCCACCGTTGAAGTGTATACTAACACTGAACAAATCAGTCATTGTTTCAAACCTACCTACACCATAAAAAATTAAACAATTAATGAAAAACTCATTCAAACATTTTATCAAACACTTGAAGTGCAAATTATACATAAACCCTAAAACTCAACTACATTTTAACCAAAAAATTGACATTTCGAACAAATGCTCAAACATAATACAAAGAATACACTCAAACACTCGACAGTACATATACAAAGCGCTTTCCTGTAAATTTGGAAAGGGAATAATACAAAAGAATACACTCAGATACTGGGACAGTTTCTTGGGCAAAGTCTGCTTTCTATCTAATTTGTATAAGAAAAGAGGGATTACAAAGAATATACTCGTCCGTCACTCAAAGTCCCAAAAGAAGGAAAAAAACAAACACACAACATAACAAATTAATACAGAAAAAAGAAAATAGTTAGCTAACTTCAGTGGTCCTATCCTTGCAGAGCATATGCCACTCTTGTAGTACTGCTGCTTGCAGTGCTTGATGCTCAGCCTCCTCAGCAGTTAATTTGGATAGTGTTGAAGGTCCCTTCTTTTTCTCATCTACATCCCCATCCTTCTTTTTCTCGTTATCCTCTTCTTCATCTTCCTCATCGTCGGATTTTGGAGTCTTGGGTCGTGGTTGGGCTGCCTTTAACAAGGCTATCCTTTCCATTGATATTCGGAGTCTCTCGGCAGCAGCCGATTTCACTTCATCTTCAGGCATATACTCCACCCCACCATCAGTAAGGTCATCACACCAACCCTGAAGATCTGACCCAATCTCCTTAGTAATAGATGCATCAGATGCTCGTACCACAAACTTGCACATCATGGTTGTCGTCTCGTCACCCAAATCCACATTTCTACTTACTTCACTTGCACCAAAAATCATCAACCCCAAGAAGCCACCATGCCAAGTTTTAGCAGCATAACACAACTGTTCCAGAATAGGACGGAGCAAAAGGGTCAGCAAATTCATATGAGGCAATGCATATAATCCCTACTTTGTCCATTGCTTATTATCCTATGTTATGTGAGTCATTTTCTCAAACTTAAGATACATATTAACTGTTTCATGAAAAAAATATAAACATATACAAGTAAAAACAAACATAGAACAGACATTGAATAATAACACCACTAAATTTTAAGACAACTGCGCATTTTAAATTTAAAGAACTTATTAAGGCTTATCTATGATATAAGGACTTGTGTAAAAGTTTGGGAACTATTTCAAGAAGAAAGACATAAAAAGGAAAAGAAGATAAGACAGCGAATTCTAACCTGAAACCCGGCCACCGTGCGGATAATATGTGAACAAACTTTGTGGAATGGCTTAGAAGACAAGGATTTCAGTCCACTCAAGAAAGGTGATGCACCATACTGCTGTGCTGCAGTAGCCTGAAAGCCACTTCCTTCATATGTATATGTACCAGTGTATTCTACAATAGCTGGCAAACTGGGCCACAGTCGAAAAAACTCGACAGGTGATATTTGGTGCGGTAGAAGTAGCTCCGTCAATGGAATTTTATAAGGTTGACATCTCAAAATCACGGGTTCACCTAATTCGGGCCTTAAGCTTCTCTTCTGTCTCATGACTTGAGGATCCTCCTCAGCATAGTCACCTTCGTAGTCTCCAACAACACCACTACCATAAAATGGGTAATACAACACTTGAACCCAAAGGGCACATCTTTCAAAGTGGGAAACACCAACTGTTACACTGCACAGCACTGGATCCTGAAAAGATAACACCATCGCCAGGAACATGGGTCAAGTAGCTATTGCAAATAGAAGAATAGTAAAGAATGTCTACAACGAGACAATGAAAACCTTGAATAGTACAACTATTTAAAATCAATAATTAGCACAAAATTTGAAGTAATCCAGCAAACTTGCCAAGGTCTACACTCCAACTTATCAGGTAGTAATGCCTAAAAGGCTGCTAAGATATGTTATATAGTCCAGAACAGATTGCAGTATAAAGATTGAGATTTATAGTAGATAGATTGAGATTAGACAAAAGAAAAGATAGTGGAGTCAGTATTATTGATCAAGGGGAATTCCCCTTCACAACTGCAAGGCAGTTACAACCGAAAGGGTTAACAGAATTTGTAAATTGAATACCCCTCAGTTTCCCCCTCTTACTTCTATTTATACATGTCTAGGCTTCCTAGTGTACACTATTAACTTTTTTTTTTTTGAGAGAAGTGTACACTATTAACTTGGGTACTCTTACATTCCTAACAAGATATAACAAAAGCAGGAACATAATACATATATCACAAATTGGCAACCTTCAAACTTGTCTTCATTAGCGGCATGCAGAACCAAGTTTGGTGGGGGACAGAATCAACTAGAGTATAAGAACTACAAAAAGGAAGGAAAAAGCGACTACATGGAAGAAGATATAAATCGCATAAATAGAAAGTTAAGAGCTTTTTTTTTAATTAAAAAAAAAGGTTAAGAGCTACTACTACAAGGATGGGTGACACTGACATTATCTTTAGAGTTGGTTCTTGTTTTATGTTATTGTGTATCATGTTATTTAAAATGGTGATCTATCCCTAATTCCATCATTTGTAAGACCTCTTCAAACTTAGAAATAGCTGGCTGTAAACTTCTGATGAATCTGATAGGAACCCGAGAACAAAATTGTATAAAGTGAGGGTATTGTTTTACTAAGTTAGAATGATTACAAGTGTTTCCCTAGATAGAAACCAAAGAACATAACAGTAAAAAGTAAGTGTGTTATTTAATAAATGAAAAAGATTACATGAGTTTTCCGCTATACTCCCCAGAACTAAGCTACTTCAGAGGATGCCAAGATAGCCCCATTCCCCATGATACCACCTCTCTATATTCTTTTCTTTCCACGTTGACAGACCTCTCAATACAAAACTAATTGCCCACATTCCTCACTGACAAACCCATTCAGCACAGTTGATGGGGTAGTAAATACATTCCGATGGTCAAAAAACAGACTATTGAAAACCTTTTGCAAAAACTTCCATAATTCAAGAGCCCACATACTTTCCTTCTTTTTTGTTAGACTTCTTCAAATATAGAATTAGTTAGCTGTAAACTTCCAGTAAATCCAATTTAGTAATAAATATAGTCTATAGGTGTCCAAAGTCCATTGCACAAAACAGACAGCTCCTGCAATCACTTCTGTAATTTTAGAGAATAATAACATTTCCCCTTTACCCTAATCAGTTTGGGTTTTTTCTTTTTATTCCTTTTCTTCATGTTACCATATTAGTTTTTCTACGTCCTTAAATGATTTTTCACCAAATAAGTCCTAACCCAAACACACTTCTTCATATACAAGTTAATGTTAATTACAACAGCACACTGCAGGTGATTACTTGTAACTAAAATTTAGTTAGTTGTAAATTTCTAGCAAAACCAACTAAATAAATGGTCTAGAGGTCGCAGTACTCCATCGTGCTTGATTAGCCTGAAAAAAACTTTGGGCTCGGCCATGTTTTCATGTCCAAAAATATTAGTCGGGCTACAGAATATGGTCAGCATAAATCAAGCAGGCTGTGCTTAATTCATTTAAAAGAGTCGAAACAGGCTGAGCTCATAAGGAATTTCTGTTTGACACGTCAGTCTGAATCCAATCTAGGTATCATATTACTCAGAAATAAAGACACACCCGTAAAATATTTCTAGACATGTAAAACAAAAAGAGAGAGAATAGCCAAGAAGATGCAAATGCAAAATAGCTATCTCAAACAGGGAATGGAATATGCACTTAAGAGGAGAACAAACCTGTGAAACAAGATTACGCAACTGCCGCACTGCTTGAGAAGAACCATCCATATAATATAATGCACCAGATAATCCAACACGTACATCCACCCGATTCAGTTCGAGCTCGGTTAAATTTAAGACCTGAAGCATTTTCGTTTGTAATAAATGAGAAACATTTCGATCTACATAATTTATCCATAAAATAAATAATATCCTTTGTCCATTGTCAATCTACATAATCTTACCATTAAAATTGAAACTACTGAGCAATTCTATAATGCCTTCTAATTTTTTCTATCAAAGGACTATAGAAAAATAATCAAGGCACAAGTAATAAACATTAGTATTTCTTGTAAGAAAATATGAATTTAGGAATCTATTGCATGCCTGAATAGAATAATTAACACCAATTTTTTTATGGAATTTGTAAACTTGGTTTTACCAGAATATTATTCACACACTAATATAATGACCATTACAAAAATAAAAAGTATATGTAAATATAATGCCTAAATGTTTTAAAATGCCATGTGGAACCCTAAAAATTGAGAACGAAGTATATAATTGAGGAGGCTTTGACCTTTAAATGCAGAGTTATCCTCCCATCACTTGAATCTGCTAAATGATAACCTTCGACATAGCAAGGATCACTGCTTCCAGTTAAAGTATTTGCAGTAGGAGGAACCTTAAGTGATGTAGCATCAACTCCTTTGGTCAGCAAAAGGGTTAGTTCACTGGGGTCAGGTCTCCATAGCTCTAAAATAGCTTTGTGAACCAAACCTTCCAACTTTCTATCCTGAGCAGCAGATGCTTCATAAAATTGAACGGTTAATTTGTGGTGGCTAAATGGGTAATCACCTCTGGCTGCTGTAACACCAGCCCACCTGGGGAAAAGGTAATAATAATGATAAGAGACAGAATTGCAATAAGTTATAATATAATGAATTAAATCTATGATTTGCGTAATAAAGGTCACACAACATTGTTACATTAGAAATGACCATTAAGCACGAACTAGAGCAGGAATAAAATGGCAGGGAGCTTTTCTACAACCAGCACCATTACAGCTAAAATTTCGCAATGGTAATAAACAAGAATATCAATAAAATTATCACATAAAAGGAAAAAGAAAGAGTGAACTGACGAAACACATGAATGAAATAAAGACCGGTAACCATGTGAATAGGGACATCAGTAATAAACATTAATTGCATAATATTCGCACCTACTATCAGGATGACCTGAAGCATATTTGATTCTTTGCAATATCAAACGGCACTGGTGCTTGCTTACAGAATCAGCCAAAGCATTGGTCCTAAACTCTTCAAGCTCTTTAGTAAGTAACTGTCCAGCTCTAGGGTGGCGTGATCCCAATCTTTGAGCAGATATAAGAACTGCCTGTACATCTTGAACTCTATTTGTTGTATCTGCGGTTGAGTCAACATTGAAAAGAACCTTATGAATATTTGAAATAATGACATTAAGAGGATCATCTGGGTCGTCTGCTAGGAGTGGATCCAATCCTTCTATATCTATGTGCTCCGCAATAGCCCATATAAGGCGGGCCAATATTCTTGGTGTATTAACCTGTTACATTCACAGCCATTAATATACAAGAATTGAAATCCAGAAAACACCTATATCTGAGTATGCAAGACACATGTATAAAAGGTCAAGTGTTTGAGGAAACTCCAGTTATGTAAAATTGATTTGTATAAATGATAAAATAAAGGAAGCAATGAACAAATGTATAAGGGGCTAGAAATAAAAATTTCATAATTTCAACAGATATTTATTTTAAATTACACCATCTATGTGAAGAAACTTGTCCTCTTCAATCAAAAACGAAACAGAGAAATTTTCTTTGGTATATCATATGTAGTTGTAGAATAAACAAAATTGCTCAGAAAAGCAACATGCTAATTCAAACATTGCCCTTGAGGTTCTATACAAAATTAAAAAACAAAGATGTCTTGGAGTACTCATAAAATACCTTTCAGGATCAAACAATGTAAAACTAATTTAGCATACCATGGAGGTGAGTAACTGAACTAAAGTGATGATTGACAAATGAAGCACTGACAACAAAATTTCATGATCAATTTTTTGGCATTATAACCGATATCTTAATTGAGGGTTAAATAAAAAAATGTCCTAGAGGATTCGTAAAATATCTTGCAAGTTCAAAAAAGGTAAAAAATCATTCAGCACACCATGGAGATGAGTAAGTGAGTGTTCACCAATGAATTCATATAATACCAGCATAGTTTCATTGTCAGTTTTCTTGGCATTGCTCAGATGTCTTAATAGCAGATTAAATTGCCACAATGGAAAAAGCTTGAGAAGTAGGGTAAAGTTGAATGTCTTAACTCTATATTCACCAATTAAAAAAAATTGAATAATATAATTAGCACCAATGCTATTGGCCACATACATGCAATCGTCAGAAAAAGAAATCTTTATATGGAAGCAGTGCTGAATATGAGGTGTTATAGTTTGCGTACCTCCCGTAAGTTCTTCACAAGTTCACGTTGCAAGTTTTGCAATCTAGTCTCATTTAAAATTTGGTCCTGAGAAGCTCCATCTTTGACTCTCTTTACACCGCCCCTAGTATCAAATATGCAGCATAACCTAACAAGCAACTTCAAGTAGCAGTCAATCGCATAGGTGCGGCCATCACAGTCCCATTTAACACAAGGCCGACAAACTTCCACCACTTCTAAAGAAGGTTCAGTCCAGTTTAATGCACCATAACCAGTTCCATATGCCAAAGCTCCAATGACCCTGCTCTCCATGCCTGAGTTTTTCTGTTCAGGCAAAGGCAGAGACAGCTGAAAGCAACTTTCCACCAGTGAAGCAACTAACTCCTCCCTAAAAATGTTTTTACTTGTAATGCTATTGAGATCATCACTCACTCTAGCATCTTCAAAAAGGGAAGCAATATCAGTTCCGGCGAGAGGTTTCTGACCTCTTCGGACGCTTTCCTTAGCAAATAGATCCACACAAAGAGCTGTTCTACAAATACAAGCTAAAGCATGCATGCGATCAGATTCTGCTCTCAGGTTTCTCACCATCAAAAGTAGCCTCTTGAAGAGTGAAACCTACAAGTCATTTATAGACAATAATAAGCGCTACTGTATCACTTATGTCTAATCAAGAATCCAATACTACTTTTAAACGAACTGACAGCATCAAAAGATACAGAATACAGAATAAAACGCATTTCAGCACAAAATATTTCCATATGACTAGTGAAATTTTGACACGATTCATAATTCATAGGCCAAAATAAGCCTTCGCGTTTTAGGAAATGATAGCCTGGTGAGGTAAGGTAAAGAAATAGACTAATCAAAGTTTCAAATGGAAATTACCGTGGAAGGCAATAGTAAATACATCGCTATCCTTGATAAAATAAAATAAAATCAGACAAAACAAATATGATTGATGTGATATGCGGTTGCGAAGCAGCCACATTACACAAAAAATCTTCATGTAGCAACTGATCACAAATCGAAACCTTGAAACTAATATGCAATGAATCGAGTTGAATGAGATAAAGTAATGATCACCTGCATGTTAAGATCAAGCAGATGAAGATTGGTAACAACAGCTCTAACAATACTCTCTCTAGCAGAAGCAAATTCCTGCCTATCCCACAATGTAAGAATAGCAATAGTCGATTGCGATGCCCATTCCGTTTTTCCTCCCGGCACATCAGCCAAATACAACATATTAATCCCAACCTCATAAATCAATGCCGGTTCCAACGATGAAACCAAAAACGGAGCCAAATGTGTAACCACATCCGAAACACCAACCAATTTCTCAGCATTAGCATCAACCTCACCACCACCACCACCACCACCACCTAAACTAGAAGACTTCGAAAGCTTCCGAATAACCTCAACACCACCGGAAGCAACAGCTTTAACCGAATAAACAACCGGAAACACAGTAGCCCGAAAATTCTCAACCGGCAAAATCAACGATCTCGCCATTAACGCCCTCCGTTTCTTCCAAACAAAATCAACCATAGAAGAAACCCAATTCGACCGAATCGCTAACGAATTCTCACTATCAACAAGCTTATCACCAGCAAGCTTACTCATCCTTTTAGTACTAAACTCCTGAAAAAGTCTCCCAACAGAATCAAAAGCAACTTTCGAAACAGCATCGGATCGGTCCAGCATATTCGCACCGATCCGACCCCACCAAACGGAAACACGATCAAGAAGATTAACATTGTTCTCACAAAGCGTCACGAGATCATCACGTGCGAGAACACATCCAAGCGTTTCTGTAATTGAAAATCTGAGATTATCACTAGGAGAATCAAAACAATCCGAGATTTCTTTATTACAATCTGAAATGAGTTTCGCTAAGCGATAAGAAGGGATAGCGGCGAGAATGGAAACAGCGGCGGCGGTTACATCGGGATCAGGGAAATGGAAGTCGTTGCGGATACCAGTACAGACAGTGTCCCATAAATCTGGGGTTAAGCGAGTGGAGCGGATGACGTCGAAGGCGAGTTTTTTGCAGACGGCGGAAGCGGGGGCGGCGACGATCTCTTCGACGGCGGATTTAGCGATGACGGCGATGTCGCGACCCGCGGCGGATTGTTGGAGGGCTTGGAGAAGGGCGCCGGATTGACGGAGGGCGTCGTTTGAACGGAGGTCGGCTTGGATCTGAGCGAAGAGGATGTCCATTTAGTTAGTTGGATCTGTGATTTGGATGGAACTATAGATATTATGGAATGAACATAGTGGTGAATTAACTGGTTTAGTTGGAAATGGGGAGTGTTCAAAGTGTATTATAGATTGCTTTCAATAAAAATAGTAGTAATGTTGGAAGCTTTGAAAACTAAACCATTTTCCCTTTTCATGAAAAATAGAAAATGGCAACGAAAATACCAAACGAGGTTCCAAATAATGATAACATTAAAGTTTGAAAGTTGCTGACTTTGAATAATTCCTAATAAAAGAAGAAAATTACTTTAAAGCCCCTCCGGCGGTGGTTAACTACTGTTGAGAAAGCCGGTAGCAGTTAATTGCCGCTGGCCTCAGCGGTAGTTAACTGCCGCCGTTGTGTTATGTATCTTAAGAATGCAGTAACCTTCAGTTTCTTGTAATAAGAGTTCAAAACAACACAAACCCAACTTCAATTGCACAGGTTTGAGCCAAATTTCTTCAAGTAATTAACAAGTAAGTTATTTTATTTCTATTTACATGCAATGTAGATTGTTTAGGGTGTTGTTACTTTTCATAATGTTAGCAAAACTTTAGTGTTTAGGTTAGGTTTTTGAAATGGCAAATTATGATAGAATTTGATGTTATAATGTATGGTTCTTGCTGCATTGTTGTTTAGGTACAGTGTAGTTGAATTTGATGTTGAATTAACACTAATTGTGCTAGTATTTTGAAATGCACTTAAGGTGTTTGATGAAATGCCTAAGTGAGATATTCTTGTTTTATTTGTGTAATTTTTTTGCAAAAATGTTAAATTATGTAATGTATATATGTTATGGTGTTTCTAAGTTTGGATTTTTGCTTTTTTGACAAGTTTGATGAATGACATAATGATGAATGACATAATGTGCCTAAGTTTAATTTGTCATATGCTTAAGTTTAATTTGTGATAAGGTAAGGGTTAGAACCATTGTTCCATAGTTTTGGCATAATGATAACCATAATGTAGAATAACCATAATGTGATAATGTAGTTAGATTAGGTTTGATGAATGCATAAGTTAGATTAGGTTAAAACTATTGTTCCATGTATTTATGTTATTTTTAATTTGTTTTTGTACAGATATGACTGGGAGGAGGATGAGCAGCAGCGGCTTAATAGAGAGACCAGGATGCGCAAAGGTAAAGAGGCAACTACCGCTAGCGCCCGAAGAGAGAAGGTAGAGCAAAACCCGTATGTCCCAAAGACTCGAAAGCGCAGGGACTCGAAGCTATTTGGAGATAGCTCAGAGTCACAGATGGATTACTCCTCCCAGGTGGTTGATCCGACACCAGCGCATGATTATGCTGTGTATGAGGAGGGTTTTGCTGGATATGATCGGATGGAGGAGAAGGTTATGTTTAATCAACCGCAGAAGGAAGCAGAGGATGAGGAGCAGGCAAAGGATGAGGAGGTGGTTGAGGCAGATTATCTTGCGGCAGATGATGTTGTGCCTGAGCCTGAGAGCGAGCCTCGGTGGCGACGTCGTCGTGCTCCGTTGATACTGTCATGCCCTGTTATAGGGCCTCCCTTTCCTAGAGGTCTTGAGACCACGCTATTTGTAACAACCCGATTTTCACTAGATTTAATTTTAATTGTTTTTTATGTGTGCTTAATTGTGCTTGTGTGTGATTAATTGCCTCTGTATGTATTTTGGGTTATGATTAGTGGATTTCAGTGTAGAAGGGTATTATAGTCATTTTAGACTCAGGGATATTTTGGTCATTTTGTGAGCAGGGGTAAACTAGTAATTTCATGGTGGGGTTATTTTTAGTGTTTCAAGTGAGAACCGTTATTTTTACTAAGTCATTATTCGGTAGTGGTAATTAGTTTTGAACCGGTAATTATTTGATAACTTTTAACCGTTAGTGGATAGAAACTTTGAGAGTTAGTTTATAAGTATAGTGAGCTCATTAAGGCATTAAGAGGGTTAAGTCCAATTGTGTAGAGACTATATAAGCATTGGTCATTAAAGAAAATAGGGTTACACAATCATTTTACAAATTTTGAGAAGAGGTAGAGAGAGAAAGAGCAATAGGAAAAGGAGAGGGTTTGAAGAGAGAAGCTTGAGGAACCAAGAGGTGATAGAGATTCTAGGAGCTTAATTGAAGTTTTTGCTAGGATTATTGCTCATTGAGGTAAGGGGGTTAGATTTCAATCATAATCTCTTATTTTAATTTCTTTTATAATTCTATGCATAAGTGCTTAATTGTGAAAAGTGATTATTGTGATTTTAATTGGGAAATTCGTGCTTATGTTTGGATGCAATGTTTGGGTATATGAATTTGAAGATAATTAAGTTGTTAATGTTGAATTTTACATGCCTATGGTGTATATACATGTATACTTGTGTTTTACCCAAATTGATGAAGAATGAATTGTTGTTGATGGATTGTTGATGAATTCATGTTTGATTGATGTTGTTGTTGTTATGAGGTGTTGTTGTTGATGATT
>Ga0315914_1007334_pt1 | contig 15286 bp, 9 predicted proteins | sample MpolenodulesMG_FD_203920 | JGI IMG/M metagenome (GOLD analysis project Ga0315914, IMG submission 203920) | Medicago polymorpha root nodule microbial communities from Los Angeles, California, United States - elongated nodules | ecosystem: Host-associated > Plants > Roots > Nodule | place: USA... | reverse complement strand
CCATTACTAAGTGAAGTGGATAAAATTATCCAAGTTGTAAATAGCATATAATTGCATAATGTCTACAAAAATATATGATAAAATTAAAGCGATCGGAATACCCATGCTTCCAGATCTGCAACGTTGACGCTCAAATCTTTGATTGAATAATCAATCCTTCAGTATGAATCAAATGAACACCGCAACAAAATAGAAAGTCAAACACGCCACATAAGACGACGAACAACACACACCACCACACTCACATGATAAAATCACGAAGAAAAAACCTAGATCTATGTGAAAATCATTTATTTAGATTGAAATAGAGAAAACTTAGAGAGAAAAAACTAAGACCGGCTTGTTAGAGACAGAAAAAAAACCATTAATTTACTATGTATGTGTAATATTAATAGAATTTTTTTTATTATTGTACTTGGATGTTAAAAAAAAACTAATACAAATGAAATTGTTTTTAATTTGATATCAAATATTTTTAAAATAATCATCCAAGTTGAATCAAACCATATGATTTTTTATTTTGGATTAAATAGTTTTCAATATCAAAATCGAATTAAACCATCAAAAGCTTCTGTAATATAAAATTTTAGGAAATGTTTTTTTTATGGATAAAATTTTAGAAAATAAAAATTAGAAAATGTTTCCACCGAAAAAAACGCTTTAAAAACTTGTTGTGACAATGGAAGGACATGTGTAGGTATGTAAAAAATCTTTGAAAAATATAGAAAGAAAGAAAACCACAATGAAAATGGCGGTAAGGCGGTGAAGAGAATTTGCATCTCTCATCTTCTCCTTTGTAGCAACATGCTACTCAATCTCCTGCATACTTCGTTTCTCTCTTGATAAAGGTATCTCCTGCATAGTTCAAATTTTTTAATTCATATAACTTGTGTTCTTACAATAATGCGAGATACAACTTGTGAGTTGTGTGTTGTGTATAGCTAATAAATTTTACCGAAAAAATGTTTGCAACACTCATTTTTTAAACATTTTTTAATATTTATTTTTTTATTGAATGGAATCATCACAATTTTATTTGAGGTTCTATTTATATAATGTAGTTTGATAATGATTTAAACCAATAAAATAATAAATACTAAAAGGAGTGTTCTTTTTGCTCTTGCTACTACTATTTTCTCCCATTTGTGTTTCTTCAGCCAACAACATAACTCGTTTTTTTTATTTTTTTAGGAATAACATAACTCAATTTTGTTTTCTAGCATTTCACTTCAATGAATAGTGCTAACATATTTATCGCATTTCTCAATGTATTTTCTTTTACTCCATCTGTTTTAAAATAAATTAGAAGAAAGGGAATAGTAATTTTACCAAATTATATCTACCAACTATTGATTTCTTTACTGCTATCATCATAAATACAAAGTAAGTAATGTTTTGGGAGTAGTGTTTATAAGGGTACAATTAAAAAGATGTGATTAAGTCTCCGTGAACATAGCTTGGTTGACAGGGATATGCATTATTATATACAAGGGCTGAGGTTCGAACCCCGGACACCCCACTTATTCACTTTGAAAAAAGATGAATTCTAGTCACATTAATTTTAATTGACAAAAAAAAAGATGTGATTAATATTTAATTGGAAATCAAAAGTGACATTAATTTTTTGTCCTTAAAAAAAAGTGACATTAATTTAAAACAATTTTTTCCTTTTAAAGTGACACTCATTTTAAAACAAGAAAGAATATTGTTTAAAATTTATAAAGTCCTGCAAAATTTATATGAAGCCTGGATAATCTAGTGAGACTCAAATAAATTTTAATCATTAAAAAATGTGTGCTGAAAAATAGAAAATTGTTCTTTAGACATAGAGTGTTTGCTCATAATTAAGCATCTACAAGACTACAACTAAGGAACATACCTCTAACGACATTTAAGTACCATTTGTTGTTGAGCAAGAGTTAATTGCCGTTCGTCCCTCAAGAACGATTATTAATTACGTTCTCTTCTTCGGATCCAGATTCAGTAACTTTTTGGTGGGAAAAGTCATGTGACTTTGCTCAATATCCACCATTGCATTAATCTATTTTTGCTTTTGTTTTTAAATTCAAAAAAGGTAGGAACATGTGTTAAAGTCTGAACCAACAGATTCAGTAACATGGGTTTTTTAATGAAACATCTTATTAGTGGAAGGCTAATGAATGAAAATTCTGATTAAATTTGCAAGCAATGCTCGTGAAGTTAGGTCCTAAAATTCAAATAAAGATAATAGTCTAGAGCGTATAACCACATAAGTTGGGGGAAGAAAGTACCCAACTCAGGCATTTTGGCCTGTGTTTATGAAGCAAAAACACCATACGAACACCGATACATCGACATTAGTAATAATTAAAAAAAAAAGAATAATTGAATAAAATCACATGTCAATGTTGGTGCTACATAGAACTACAGGGCTACTGTTATTGATACATTATAATAACCTAATAATCTTGAAAAAAAACTAGCCGTTCTATCGAATGATAAGAATAACATAAAGTTAAGATTAAATAATGACTTTGTCATCATCTTTTACATACATGCGACTGGACAACATAATGATACAGACTAGTGTAGTCTTCAGGCTGTTCCTTTCTCCTGAAGGCTGTGACCATTTGATATCAATTCAGGCTGTTCAGGATTTGGTTTCGGTTCCGGTGAGTTCTTCACCGGACTTTCAGGATCTGGTTTTGTTCCCTGTGAGTTCTTCGCCGCCTTCTGTTTTGGTTTTGGTCCTGGCTTCTGTTTTGGTTTTGGTGCTGGCTTCTCTTTAGCTGGACCCGACTCTTTTTTCGTCTTCTCGTTGGTTTTGGCCAATTTGCTAGCTGGGAAGTGTAGTCTAGCCATCAACGGACGGGGTGTTCGCGTTTCCCTTTCAAACCCTCGCACACAAATATATCCTACAAAGCATTTTCATCATCCGTTATATTATTTGGACACTTTTCTATTCAGTTGCTATGTTGGTTCCTCTTGCCAGAGAAGAACCATTCTTGATACAAATACTAAAATGAGAGCTAAACATTTCTTTAGTACATTTATGCCATTAATAATGTTAACTTTTAATGCTCTTATACTTTAAGTGGATATAAAAAAAGTTCGCAATGGTAATCTAAGCAAGAACTGCATGTTAAGGGTCAGAAAATCAAGGAATTGAGACAAACATACACATACTCATTGTGTCTTTATGCATAAGAGAGAGTTTGCTAAAAATCTATGTACATTTTAGACATACTCGCTGCTAGTTTTTTAATGTATGTGTGCATGTGCATTTGTGCTATTACCGTCCCATAGGAAAAAAGATGAATTATTAAACTATGAAATGACCGAAAAGAAAGGAGAGAAAACAAGGCTGTATTTAGTAGCATTTTGTTACACAAATAATTTAGCCTAGTAATTAGGCTGTATTTAATATCTTTCTTATTGCTTGTGAAGGCAGTTGTATTTATGGTTGATTTGCTAGATGATGTTTTGATTGCATATGCATACTCTTGTTAACTTATGCTAAAGAAGCAAAGGTTTAGTAGCAGCACTAGGAGAACGACAATATGGCATATATCATAAATTCCGTCTATGCCCCCCTTTGTTCTAACACAGATGATTAGATGTTTCATGTTTGCAATATTAACCTAAGCGATAGGTGGCACATTATAGTGGCACCGTGATGCATCACGTTTCTATCAATTAATTTGTAGAAATATGTTTCTTTAGTCTTTGATCCAGTAGCATGTCAAAAGAAATGCAATCTAGATATGTTAATCACACCATTAAAAACAAGCTTTAGAGGGATGTTCAATTAACAAAGCAGGAATATATTCTTTGAATTAAATCTTACCTCTCCAAAAGGCTTGTTGAATTTCTTGTGTTGATAATCCTGTTTTTCCAAAAAAGAAAAAATAATCAGCTTCATTGTTTGAAATACACTAATGTATTTCATAATATATTACCATGGTCTGCATTCTTTACCTTTAAATATTGATGTTGTTGAGGTTCCAAAATATACCGTTCGCCTATTGAGGTTCCAGATCCAACTTCGGGGAACACTGACAGGATTAATGCTAGACCCGTGGTCAGCAAATACCTGCTTCGAATGATACATGTTAGTGGTGCTTGAATTGTAAACATACACACATAAAAGGGGTATAAATTTCGCTATCTGTGATTTCACACTATTTTACCTCGTTGACTTGGAAATAGGTGCCATTTAGTGGAAAGCTCCCACGCATAGCTGTTCGACATGGTATCTGTTCATATTTATTATGAGAATTAGTAGTGAATAAGAATTAGTAAACACGTGGTTAAAATCATTAATTTGATACGCATTCAGACCAGAAGTGTCCCTCTGACTATCTGTGAATCTGCTTCACGGAAACTGTTGCATGAGAAACATTCCTTCTCGTTGCAAAGCTGTCCACATTCTTCGTGAGAGTTGCATTTGCACTCAGGTGCCTGTGTTGAATCGGCCGTCTCTCCTAATTTTATAATTTATTTGGCAAAATGAGTTAGAAAATACCAGAAAACTAAAACAATCATGTATTTAAAATTTCCCAAGTTATCTTGGTGCATAGTGCAAAAAAAGACTTCTCTAGGTAATGAAATCATTATTTTTGTCTACCTGGAGTCCATATAGCAAGAAGATATTTGCCAGGATCATCGGGTTCTCGTTTTTCCCACTGTAATGCACATGTAGTTAATAAAAGTTTGACACATAGGGTAAAATAGATTTACAAAAGCAGTAATAACTAACCCCTTCCAAAAGAGGATGCATATCCGGGAGTTCATAACTGTATGAAGAGAACACAATATCAGTATAATTTGTTACAGCTTGTTCACTACTACAAGTCTACAGTATGGTGGATATGAAGCCTGGTTAACTCTTATCTGAATATTGCAGGATTAGTTATATATATATATTAACCAATTGCTGGTTTTGCTTTTGCAGTATTCAATACTTTCTTTCTCTGACATTTCATTAGTGTACTCCAGGGTATTTTGTTGGAGATGAGTTATGTTACTTACACACAATGCTCTGTTCGTAATCGGCTAACATTCTTTAGCTTGGGCCCAGGGATGGAAGCAGCTTCTGGATGCAAAGCAACCAGAGCCTTTGACATTTCACCTTCTTGAAGTTCCATGTTTTGTTGCATATAGTTTTGTAAATTAAGAGTGAACTCTTCCATGTTAAGCTTAATGGTAGGAATTTCACACGGGTCATCATAGAAGGCATCCTCCATATCACTCAGTTCTAGCTGCGAACATTCTGGCTCTGGTGTTGTTGGTTCTTCAATGATAGGTTGGCAAATATTCACTTCAGATTTTGCCAGTTGTCCGCTCACTTCTGTTTCGGGAATTTCTTCCACCACTTGGTTTGTGTTCTCAGGAAGAGGCAAGTGCAACTGACTCATGACTACAGGTGGGTTCTCATCAGTCACACCGTTTCCAGATACACTAACCATACTCTTCTGCTCTGGTCCAGGCAGGGCAAGCCTTGCACTGCAAGCAATAAAGCTTCTGTTATTGATGTTATCATAATTTGCAGTACATGCATATTTTTGTATTTTTAGTGTGGTCTTGAGAAAATTTTCAGCTGTTACCTAAGCAGTCATTTCTTAAATTTACTGTTTTGATTAGGACAGAATGCAATTAGTGTGATGTCATTAAAATGAGGTAGCTACAAGCTAGTATTATAATTCTGGATATATGAACATTCTAGTATTCCCATCTCTCATATTCCCTACTTATATTGCTAAGAGCAATATTTGCAGTACCTTCTACAGTTCTAATGTATGAGAAAGGAGTTGTACTTGGTACTGCATAGTTTTCCCTCTCAGAGAATTTTAAGATATTATATGCATACCTAGCAAATGCACTTGCAAAGTGTCGACATTCTGCTCTCATCGGGCATGCATTACAGTTTGGTTTGCTTTTTGTACAGAAGACCTGCATTCATTTGTAATTCATGTCTAAATCACGACGGGTTTCGGTTAAGTAGGGTTGATCAATCTCATAAGAAAACGCAGCTTACCTTCCCAAATGTAATCATCTGGTAATGTAGCTCATATCTGTAACACATTGCAATTGCAATAAAACATACAAAGTATTAATCAATAGGTAAATTGCCCTTGCTAAAAAACAAAGAAAATATTAGTACTTATTTCTGTTCTTTTGCTATATAAATTCAAAAACAAGTACTTACAATGTTTTTTGATCTAGCTTGCACAGTCGAGGCCAAAGATATTTTTGTATGGACTCCAACACCGGGTACCTACAATTGAGTATGATATTAGCTTTTCTTATCCAAAAAAAAAACACCTTACATTATTTATTTATGTAGTAGTAGTACACACATTTCTAGGAGATGCAACTGTAGTGACTCGGGTAGTGGCTGGAGAGGCACCCATCCCAAGCGTACTGCTATACGTCCAACATTTGTGTCTACCTGTTATATGGATAAAATTTATTAGATTTATTCCATATTCCTGCAATTGCATACCTTTGTTTTCAACTTACCGGGAAGGCAAGATGGTGCAGTGTTAAAAGCCGCACACACTCCACACTTTTCAATCCCAGTCCTCTTACGCTCAGCAAATATTCTCTGTATGCATGAATTGAATTTTATTATGCACATATGTGTATATTCTGCTACATGAAATAGGTCTAGCTGAGAGTTTAAAATGTTGGTTTCACCAACCATACAGTCAAGACATGCTAAAATTGTATTATGAGAAGTAGTACTACAATTAAGTAGATTAATAAATCATTAAACTTACTTTGCTTGGTCAGGTGGAACGTCTCTCAGCCACTCGAGGTCAATGCTTCCATGATCATCAACCACCCTATTTAGGAATTTCTGCATAGTAAATCATGTAAAATGCGCTGCATCAATGGGTTCTTTCTGTTCAGAAATTGATAGTTAGTTTTTCACTGAAACTTGAGTTTACCTGAATACGCTCGGCAAGCCTGTTGTTCATGCCCCGTTCTTTGATAGTATCAGCAATTACACCGACATCTGCGCATCTCACGGCATCCCAGTCTAAAGAATCCATGGTGTTTTCTGTCTTTTCTCTTTTCCCAGCCTTAGCTTGTGCTTTTATTCGTAAACTATCCCAGTCAAATTGTTCCTGTTCCTCCTTTAATTGACTTTTGGTCTTTACTTTTATTGGGGTAGAACTTATCTCATTGGTTTCACTCCTCACAACATCTTTGTGATCACCAAGGTTTAAATCCCTTTCATTCTGAATCAGATCATGAGTTTGTCCAGAACTGTTGAAAAAGTTTTGCTGCTTGTGATTAGTCTGTTCCCGAGGATGGACTTGAGATGCAATAGTTTGAGAATGAGTAACCTCAACAAGGCCTGCAGACTTGGCTGTTTGAAAACTAGGTGTATTCATCTCATTTTCATGGTTATTCTTTAAGATGCCACTTGATGAAGCTTCTGCTTTGAAAGGATCATGAGCTTCAGAGTTGTGGGTGAGTCTCAAATTACATTCATGGGACGGGATGGTGGATTCTTCCAAAGAGCTGTGAGTGACATCTCTCATGTTCTCAGTTGATTTGCTTCTTTGACTTTCAATTTCATAAAACTTGGTTGAACTTACCATTTCAAGAAGTTTGCAGAAAGAACCGTAACTGTTGTACTTTGCTGTGCTTGACAGATCTTCAACACTGTTGTACTTTGCTGTGCTTGACAGATCTTCAACTTCCGAGTTGCTATCTGAGCATGATCCTATCTTCTCAGGATTTTGATCATTTGAAAACTCTCCAGATATTTGAGATGAAATGACAGAGGATTGGGACGAAACTATGTCATTTAACTCTTTCCCAGCACCATCATAACATGATTTTTCTTCCCTTTCCTCAATCATAACCATTGGACCAGAGGATTGAGGTGATTCTGTTAGTTTGCAGTTTGATTCATCTGTTAGGCTAATTGGGCTACTGGTAATTCTGCAGGAATCATTGCTGCTGAAAGCTTTTTCTCCAGAATGCTCAATTATGTCTATTGTCATAGAACTTTGGTTGCAAACAGATTGATTCAAGAAGTTCACATCACATTCTGTGTTCTCTTCCAGTTCTACTATATCCACTTGCTGTTTGTTGACCGCCTGGCTCGTGCCTTCTCCGTCATAAGCTGTGCTGCCTGACTTTTTGGGAAACCGAGCAGCAAGGGACATGAAGGCAGAGCTGTCAACAGAGAAAAAAGCTGTTTTTGTGGCACTTTGTTGAATTCGAAGTTAGTAAAAAAAAAAACTCATAGCGTTTATACCTGGAAAGATGGTCCGTGACATTTTGAGTGAGGAAAACTCCTACAACTGAATCCACAACTGATCCTTTCCATCGAGAAAATCGTCTGTCTCCTGTTGATTATGTTTTATATTATATATGAAATATGAGATTAAAGCCAATGAATGCAATGGAATAAACTTGGATTGAAGGTCTTGCACTGGTACCTTGTACAAGATGCATTCGTGCAATAAATGAGTCTGCTCGTCCACGGAACACTTTACGTTCTTCTTCCCACCATTTGGCCTTTTCTTCATCTGTTCCATCAACCCCATCATGATTTATATCTAACAGCAAAAGCTTCCACACTCTATCAGTCTCCTCATCTAGGTCAACTTTCGGTCGTGGACGCTGTTTTTTTATGGGATCGAATGAGCCCTGAAAGGGAACAAGTGCATTCTGCTTGTATAAGATAATGTCTCCCACTCCCGCGTTTATGTTTAGCTGTCTAAATTGCTTAACTAATGCTTCAACACTATAAATTTTCTTCCTTTTTCCTCCACAAGCAGTAGCTGCAGTGCAAAATTACATTGTATAAGTTGTCCTTTGAAATATATATTATGTTATCAACAGAAAAATCAAGTATTTAGTGGAAATACCTGATGACTTCCCTAGTGCCAAGTGGTGATTTCCCAAGGCAACATTATGGTACTGCTGCATCTGATTCTGATCTGTGTTGGGATGCACTGAACTGGAAAGAGCACTTCTCTTTCTATTTTGCTTCTTTTTTACACATGATACAGACACATCTTCAACTAAGACGTCAATACATGTTTGAGGTCTTTCTGCATCTCTATTTGTTTGTTGGTCTGAAAAGTCCAGTTGATTTGCCGTATAATTTGGTTCGATAAAATTTCTAATTCTCGTTAGAGAATTATAATCAGAAGTTTCAGCCGGGAATTGAGATCTTTCTGTCACCCTTCTCAAAGATAATCTGAACTCATCAAATGTTTGAGTATTATGGATATAATTTTCTCTAGATTCATTTATGATTGGGAATACAGGTGCATTATATCCAAAATCATACATCCAAGAGTTGTAGTTTGATGCATAAGGATGCATTTGAGCATCTTCAGGAGCGAATATTAGTGGTACTCCATTTTCAGTAATCACAGAAGATGTAATATGAGAATTAGAAGTTTTCCCCTTCTCAGTTCTCCTTTTCTTCTGGATATTTGGAAATTGAAGCGGAAACTTTAACTGGTATGAGGCCAATCCATTATAGTGTGAGCCAATTAGATTCATGCTGCTGTTATCTGCATGTTCAATGGTTCCAGCATGCTCTCTCTCGCAACCAACCATTTGTAACTTTATTGTTGAAACTTGACTGTTACTGATGTTTCCATCCTCAGCAGCTGCGAGGCCCTTTCTTTTGTTTTTGTTCCTGGCATTCTGCTTTGCCCCAGGAGGATTGCTTTCGGGAAGACATGTAGTTGGAGGTTGTGTGTTTTCAGATAATGACGTGCAATTGTGTAATATCTCTTTCAGCAGGGTGTTTTGATCGCTGGTCAGGCTTTCGTTGCACATATAACTTTCATCACTTCCTCCTTTGTCAAAGTTTATGGACATTCTGCATGATATTGTGGTAGGTTCTGGCATAATTGGTTCAGTCAATTCACCTGTCCTTTTTGTTGGAGTAGAAGTCATTTTCGATCTCTTCTTTCTCACACACTTCTTCCTGCCATCTGTGTTTTCTTTTGGCTTTGCTCCAGGATGATTATCTTTTGAAGGACATACACTCGGGGCTTGTGCGTCTTCAGGTAATGGCATGTAGCTATGTAATGCCTGCTTCATCCAGGTATCTTTATTATAGGCAAGGCCTACAGGTGTTTCCTCTACTGCGTCGCCAATATGCACATTTAAAACTTGTCTGCGTGCAGAACTTTCATCTTCAGTTCCCATGTCAAAATCCGAGAACCTTCTCATTGGCGTTTCTTTAGAATCTGGCATCATTGGTCCAGTCAGTTCTCCTGTCATTTTTGTTTGACAAATAGGAGACTTGTTCAACCGTTTTCTTCTCTCATACTTGTTTCCAGTCAGCTTTTCTTTCGACTTATCCCCAAAGGGGTTGGTTTGTGACGGGGATGTACTTGAGTTTTGTTCATTACTACAAAATGACATGTAATTATTTTCTGTTGCCTGCTTCATGAAAGTCTTCATATCATAGGAAATGCCTACATCAACTTCCTGCAGTACTGCAGCAGTTTCTTTGCACAGATGCACAGTTGGAGTTTGTTCATTATTACAAAATGACAGGTAATTATTTTCTACTGCCGGGTTCATAAAAGTCTGGACATCATCGTCAAGGCCTACATCAATTTCCTGTATTTCTGCTCCAGTTTCTCTGCACGGGTGCACAGTTCCATTTTCTCTATCTGCAGAACTTTCATCATTTGCTCCTCTGTCAACATTTATGGACATTCTACAAGAAGTTATGGCAGATTCTTGCATCACTTTTTCAGGCAAGTCTCCGGATACTTCTGTAGGAGTGGAAGACTTGTTCAATCCCGACCTTCTCACATACTGCCTTTTGACACTTGGGCTTGTTTTTGGCTTTGCTTCATGGGGCATTCTTGAAGATGATTTTGTGGCTTGTGTATCTTCTGTTAATGGAACGTCTGGATTTGTTCCATCTGTGCCTTCATTTTCTTTGCTCAAATGTATAGTTGCATTTTCTTTGACTGCAGAACTCTCTTCCCCTCCTCCTTTGTCAAAATTTATGGAACTTTTACAGGTTGGTTCGGCCAATTCACACATCTTTTCTGTAGTCAATTCACCTGTCATTTCTGTTGAAGGAGCAGAAGTCTTGTTTGATTTCCTTCTCACACGTTTCTTCTTGCCCGTTGGGTTTTCTTTTGACTTTGCCCCGGGGCTGGTGCTTTGTGAAGATGTATCTGGGGCTTGTGTATCTTCTGGTAATGACATGGAACCGCTTGATGCATGCTTAACTGAAGTGTTTAAATCACAGACAGGGCCGAAATTGGTTTCTTGTACGGCTACACCATCTAAAAGTGCAGTTCGATTTTCATTTTCTCTGCCGGTAGAACTCTCGTCTTTTGTTTCTATGTCAAAATATAAGGACCTTTGACATGACATTTTGGTAGCTTCAGGTATTTTTTCACCTAATTCACTTGTCACTTCTGTTTGAGGAGTAGAAGTGTTCAATCCTTTCCTTCTCACATACTTCCTCTTGCCAGTTGTGTTTTCTTTTGCTTGAGCAGGCTTTGGGGTAGCTGGCTTCGGAGTCCTTTTGGGTTTGACTTCTCTAATGACCTTGGGGCGGTGCTTTTTTCTCCTTGGCTTTTTCTCTGGTGTTTTATTACAGAGACTGTTTCCCTCACCTGGGTTGTAAATCTCCTTTAGTTGTGAAGAAACAGCAGCAAATTCTACGGCAGGGTCATAGAGCTCTTTGTTTGGTGGAGTTCCATCCTTGTCAAGCTTTTTGGCAGGGCCATCTTCATAATTTCTCTTGCTACAACAAGCATTGTCGGATGTTTCTACATTAAAATTCAGACAAAAATGAGTAAGAGCAATACAACCCAAGTTCATATACAACGTTGAAAAGGGAGTTAAAGTCGAAGCTTATTGACTAGGAAATATTGAACTTGAAAGCTATAATTGTGGAGCAAAAGGTTGTATGATTTCCATAGTGCGTCATGGTCACAAAACTTACAAGTACTGTCAAATAAATTTGTTCAAAACGGGTGATAATAGGAAAAAATAATATAGCTATAAGACATTCTATTTGTTTTGGATCAATCTTTCATCGCATCCGTGTTCGGTGTTGGACACGTGTCAACAGATACTGACTGCCAACGCGATACACCGACACTCGTTACCAGTGCCAATGTTGCCAATGTGTCAGTGTCGTGTCCAGTGTCTCTACTCCAGAGTATCCAATTGATAAACATCGATTCTTTCATTAAATCTTTTCGGTATGGTTTTTAATTTTTATAGCATTTTGTAAACTACTAATATTCATTCAGTTCATGCGAGTTACAGGGAAAAAATAAAATACAACACAAAATTAAATTTACAATAGTCACAGAAATTAAAAATAGTAAAAATAATTGTAGAACTTGGCTTACCATGTCCATGAGGATCCCTTGAATTGTCACTGATACCCGAAGAAACAAACAGATCATTCAATCCATTAATGTTTCCTAGCAGATCATTCAATCCATTAATGTTTCCTAGCTGTGTTGCAGAAGAATTCGCCGAAGCCGCCTCTGTGGGAATCAAAGATTCATTAAAACCCAGACCACTCCAACATGAAACATTCTCAGAACCTGTCTTGTCACAGATTTTACCATTTTCACCTCCAATGTCTGTAATTGCAGCCGCAGGTACAACCCCAGCATGGGATTCTCTGTTTTTCTCTCCACCATGTGAGAATTCAACACATGCAAATGCTCCATTAGCTTTTGGAGTACAGATCGGAGCTGATTTTGACACAACTGGTTTAACAGGGGTTGAAGGGATCCATGGAATCTCTGCTTCTGGCTTCTTTCTATCATTTTCACCTACCTCCATTTTCACAATTGACCTCAAAAAATTGATTTTTTTTTTTCAATTTCTGAAAAAAGTGATGAAATTGACAACTGGGTCAATCTCAGAACACTGAACAGAGCTCAATTTTCTGATAAAGGTCACAACTTTTGATCAATCTTTGGAATGCATTATCAAGAATGATTCATGAACCTAACAGAGAAAAAAATTAAATAAAATAATAAAAAATTAAAATGAATGAATCATGAATCAATAAATGAGAAATTGAAGACTTGACCAAAAAAAAAAAGAAGAGAAATTGAAGAATAGAATCAAAATATTAAGATGGAGTTGTTGTTAGTTGATGTAATTAGAGTAATTAATTACCTTTGTAACATAACTGGTGACAGATGAAGCTTGTAACTTTACTCTGTAATTTCTGATAAGATTTTATGAATTTATGCTAATTAATTAAAACAAAAAAAAAAAAATCTGAAAAGTGATTCTTATGGTTCCCTTTGGAACCTCCGAAAATATTTAGCTAAAGAAACAGAAAATGGAGAAATTCATGGGAAGGGTAGTTACACAGAGTCAATGCTGAAGAGATCTAATAGCATATTAACACTGTGAGTTCACCCACCGAATGAGATCAAGATAAGAGAAGAAAGAACACAAAATTCTATACTTCACAAACTAGGTTAATTCATTTATAATCTCTATTGTTTAGGTGGAAGAGATCAAACATGTGTTTGACGAGGTGTATAAATTTATTCTGTCTGAGAAAGATGCAACGTTTCGTTAATGAAGGATAATTTTGTGAAACAGTTTATATTGTTACGTACTTGCATGCATGCATGCGAGAATTTAATTTATATACACCGTCAACAAAATTCGGAATTTATTATTATCGTCAGAGGTTTTAAAGGAAGTGGTAGTTTACACTTATACCCATAACTCTTAATATTTTAATGAAACAGGACTTCAACTACTTTAACAGTTTTAAAACGTTTGTTTGGTGGAAGTCAACTGAAAAATCTCTATAGAGATGAAATTCTGAGTTTAAAGCATCGACAATGGAGCTCTCATTCTTTTGGTACTTAAGCGGGTCCCGAATTACAAATTATTTAATTATAATATTTTAATATTACTTTTTTTCTTACATTATAAGTCATTTTGGAACAACAAAATTGTCTCAATTCTACGTCAATTAATAATATCAATAAATCATTAATATTTTTTTTCTATTATACCCTTAACTATTTATCATTCTTTCTTCTTCTAATTCTTTATATGATCTTTCCAATACTATTAATTAAAGATAATTTTATAAAACAATTGATAATTTCTCTTTTTCACACAATATTAGTTATATTTCTTAATTTGCGTGAAATTGTCAAAATGACTTTTAATTGAGACGAATGGAATAATATTTAATGAGCATTAAATATTTTCAAAGTGCCTTTTTTTTTTGTATTAAGTGGGTTATGTCAAGAACATATTGTTACATTTCATTATAATATGATATTCTCTCCGGTCACTATTATAAATAAAAAAATCAACAATCATTTTTTAGATTCATTGAAATGCATCTTTTCAATATTATAAGCCAGGTAGATCAATAATTCAAAGAACCTAAAAAGTGACTTTTTACTTATAATAATACATATAGAGTGGTTTAAAAAGCTACTCATTTAAAAAATAGAAATGCTAACAACACACATTTTAACACACAATTTTCAACATACTCTCTTTGATTGGTTAAAATTCACATGTGACCCAACATATCATGTGGGTCCCGTATAAATTTGGTGGAACCCGTGTAAAATTTTAACCAATCAAAAAAAAGTGTGTTGAAAAGTGTGTGTTGCTAGCATTCATATTTAAAAAATAATTTTACTTTCCTTTAAATGGGAATACCTATATAATATACTGTCTATGTGCTTTTTGTGTCTTTCTTGACTTAAAATGCTCATGTTCATGATTTTCTCAAAATCATAATTTTTTAAAGTTTATTTTAAGTATAATTTTAGATGGTTCATCGATAAACTCAACTTATGCATGTTTAAGTATAATTTTACCGGAGGAGTATATATATATATATATATATATATATATGTACCATTTGATTTTTTTAACTACCTTTTGCTCTCTCTGCAAATCGTATTACTAGTTATAAATAATACACATTGTATAAATTGTTGAATATAATGTCAATTTTTAGTTCAAATGACACCACTTTATCAAAATGTGTTATCACATCATTCAATAAAGATAACACAATGTTTCTTTTTTTAATCCTATTAATTTCCCACACTTCCTACAAGCTTCATATTATATAATCCGAAAAGGGTAAAATATGTTAAAAAAAACACTCCACTTTTTCGGATTTTATAATCCAAAATAGGGTTTGCGGGAAGGTTGGTGGGTGGAAAAGGAAAAACACAATATCACAAGCATATAACTAGACATATGGACCAAGACTTGAAAGTGTAAAATGTGCATCTCACCACCCTTAAAATAACAA
>Ga0315914_1007332_pt1 | contig 15289 bp, 7 predicted proteins | sample MpolenodulesMG_FD_203920 | JGI IMG/M metagenome (GOLD analysis project Ga0315914, IMG submission 203920) | Medicago polymorpha root nodule microbial communities from Los Angeles, California, United States - elongated nodules | ecosystem: Host-associated > Plants > Roots > Nodule | place: USA... | reverse complement strand
ATTTTTTTGACAATGTATACATTGTCAAAAAAATTGTAATTTATTCTTACAATATTGGTGGTATTGACTTGAGATCTAAGAGTGTACTCTTTTTCGAGGTCTCAAATTCGATTCCTTCCAGTATCAATTTAGGTGGGCTAATTTAGATTCTTCAAAAAAAATATATTAGTGTGTGGGGTGTATAATGTTATGGTTTATTCTCTGTTTTGCTATAGGTCGTTGTTCTCATTTTAGTGACCGTTGTAAATACTGTATAGACTTTTTCTTGGCATGTCTTATGCTTGGAACTTCCCTTTGGTGGTAATATAATTCATTTTAGTCTCTTCAAAAAAAAATATTATGCGTTAAATATGTTTTTGGTCCCTATAAAATTGGAAACTTCTAAGTTTAGTCCTTGCTTAATTTTAATAGTTTTTTTAGTCCCTACAAAAAAAAAATTACTTATAATTTTAGTCCCTTTTAAAACAAAGTTTGTTTAATTATCCTTAAACTCTTAAATTTTTGAACGATTTTTTTTAGACAAGTTTAGAACACTATGAAAGGTTCATTTACTAAAATTTAGAGTTTTTTAACATGAAATGAGAAGCCCAAAGCATTGGTTCTGATAACCCCCAATTTAGAACTTCCTCTCTACCAACAACACCTACGCCTTCAACTCGTTCTAAAAAAATTGGATTTTGCGTAATAAGTTTTTGATATTCAATAACCCTTGTTAAAAAATAATTGCAGAAATCAAAACATTTATCTATCCAACCATAGGGTAGATCAGCCGCTACTCCAATACGAAAATAATTATGCATCATTATCATACCTGTCGCAGCTTCAAATAGATCATTAATTTTGAATTTTTTAAAACGACAAAAGTTAAAGATAAAAGTAATAGAATCAGGACGTAAAAATCAAATTTAGCGATAATTTTTTACGGAAGAACTTTTAGTAATGTTCATAACACGTCGACAAAAAAATTGTTCAAAAACTTAAGACTTTAAGCATAAATAAAACAAATTTGAATTGAGCCGGGATTGATACCGAGTGCATATTTTTTTTGTAGGGACTAAATGAACTATTAAAATTAAGTAAGGATTAAACTTAAAAGGTCTCAATTTTATAGGGACTAAAAACATATTTAACCCTAATATTATTTACAAAATTACATATTTTCCAAAACAATATCGTCGAAGAAAGAACTGGTCATAGACACGATCGTGATCGTAATTAAAATTTATGAAGGATCAAATTTGAAACATAAGGGTATATTGAATAGATGTTGGAAGTATCAAAAATCTCTAAACGTGTTTGATTCACATCAGAGTTTTGCTAACAAGTGTCTTTATAACAGTTTTTAAGAATTTAAAAATAGAAACAGATGATAACTTTTATGTTAAAAATATAGTTTTTTTGACGTTGCAATGTGTTGAGTACATAAATTTTAAGATAAAATTTCCAATTTATACTTCTTATCAAGTGTTTTAATAGCCCTTGTTAGCATTCCCCAAAAACATAAGATATGTTTGACTCCTAAATTTTTAATCCAAATATTGTCACATGTAATATTTTATGTATAATATTACAGTTCATTTTTTTTTTCACTCAACGTTCTTTGAATATTTAATACATATTAGGCTCTGGTTTATCCGTAGAGTTAGGAAAAGACATATCTATTTGGCATGATAAATGGATAGAAAATATTTACCATTGCACTGTTGTGTCATATGTTGACATTAATGACACAGTCTTTTTGTGATTGGTTTGAAAACGAGGATTAAAATTTTAATAAAATCTACACTCAACTTCTTTCATTTTACCAATATTGTATCTGTAGAATTACCATTGATAATGATATCGATGACAAACTCATTTGAAGTGGCTCCTCCAATGATATATACTCGGGAGTCATGATTATAGGCGGTTGGGTCAAAATTTAAATCAACAAGTGGTGTTCAATACTACTTGGAGTTGGATTTCACGGCTACTAATTACTAGAAATTCGAAAAAAAATTATTGGTTAGTGATGCATGGTAGTCTCCATGTCAATGCCTTTGGAAGCTTCAAACACCTTACCTCCAACACTTCCTGTCATAGATGTGGTGTTGGTGTTGAGAGTGATTTATATACTCAAGATTTCTAATATGATTTTTGGAAATGTGAGATTGAAAATGAAATATTTCCCTGCTTGTTTCAAATTTTGAAAATTTGTTCATAAGAATTATATATTCACACGAATGAATTTAATATTTCCACGAGAATAGAACTCAACTTGTTATGACTTCGCCGTACCACTCACATTTATTTCCATTTTTTATTTAAATAATTTATAAAACATTCCTAAAAAATCTAAATTTTTGTCAAACACATGGGTATGAATATTATCTATACTACTATATATAAAGAAAGGAAAATTCTATGGTAAAGTTATGAGAATGACTTTTTTGGTGAAGTTAATCCTCAAATTATATTATATCTCAATTTAATTAACAAAATGACCCTTTTCTTGAAAACTCTAATAAATTAAACCTTTTTATGTTGATTTTTCTCAAGGTTCCAATTCTACAATTTATGGGGAAAGAACCAGAATCAATGAAAAAAAATTAAAAAACATGTGATATTATACACCTAAAATTAAACAGTTATAAACCGATTTTCACAAGGTTCCAATCCTTCAATTAACAAAATCACCCTGTTCTTAAAAATCCTAAAAATTAAATCTTTATAAATTAATGTTCTTTAATTTCCTTAGAAAACAAACAGAATAATGAAAATTCTAAAAAATCATCACATTCTCCTCCACACTGATTTTCACCTTCAACACATAGATTCTCATTTGTGCATTAAGATTGAAATTCCCCTTGATATTTTGTATGAGAACTGATTTGTAATAAGGTAAAGTTTAGTCTTAGAGTGGTCCACCAGCAGGACACTAGATAACATGACATGAACAATTATACTATTGGGTAAACAAAATAACTTTTCCAAAAAAGTCAGTTTCCTGGCTGCACCATAGAAGCTCCCAGAAAGGAAACTTCCCCTTTCAACACACTTTTGGGTTAGACTTTTCTTTCCAAAAATACCCTTAATTTTTAATTTTAATTTTAAATACAATTAACACATGTAACAAATAGATAAAAATCAATTTAATTTGAGAAAACTTACACACAATTCCTTATGAATTGTTCTTACTGTTAGCCAATTATAAAATAACACGTGGATTACTAATTCATGTCACTATCGTCCCCGTTAACCCTCTTTTACCTCTGTTAACCACATATCAAACTCACAAAAAACTAGCACAAAACAAAAACTCATGTTACTTTTTATCAGCCGATTTTATGATGTACATCTGTGTTGTTCCCTCAATAAAACCGACAAAGATTGCCAAGTATTTTCATATCCCTTCCACAAAAAAAGTATTTCCATATTATTTTATTAATATAAGTTATTCTTCCTTAACCTTTGATCAATTGTAACAAACGTGAGCAAAAAATAATGGTAAAGATTGACTTTAAATCCTCTAAAAAAATATTAGTAACAAGCGTGAGCAAAAAATAATGTTAAAGATTGAACTTTAAATCCTCTAAAAAAAATATTAGTAACAAACGTGAGCAAAAAATATTGTTAAAGATTAGACTTTAAATCCTCTAAAAAAAGATTAGTAACAAACGTGAGCAAAAAATCATATTAAAGATTGGACTTTAAATTTTTTTAAAAAACAGATTAGTAACAAACGTGAGAAAAAAAATAATAAAGTTAAAGATTAGACTTTAAATACTCTAAAAAAAGATTAGTAGCAAACGTGAGTAAAAAATAATGTTAAAGATTAAACTTTAAATATTCCGAAAAAAGATTAGTAAATATCGTGGGACCAAGCTTGATTAATATGTTATTGAGGGATTTAAATGAGCTCTTGAAGCAACATGGTAAAGATATCACAGATTATGATCTTCCAGAATTACCAGCAGAAATAAATAAAGATAATCCAGTTCCAAGGGTTATTCAAGAGGAGTTATCAGTCCAAATTCCCACCGAAGACATCGAATCTATTGAAAAGTTAAATCATGATCAAATGGTTGTTTTCAATACCATTATGAATGCCATTGATCATAAATGGAGACTTTACGAAAAAGTAGTTTTTAAAGATATTCATAGCAATGTTTCTTTTACATAACATGTCATTTATAGATTCATGTTATGATGTTACTAATTACTATTAGAGTAAACAATAAATGATTATTATTTTATCTTAATTTTATATGCAGGCAAATTAAAATATGTTGAGTTCGAAAATAATTTTGTTATATGCCTTGACAATATTTTGTTTATAAATCAGTATATCAATAATTTTCATTAATATTTAAAAAATTTAATCAAAATTATACAAACAAACATAATAAAATAATCACATGCGTTAGCGCAGTAGAAAGATTTTAAATAATATAATTTCTTACCTTAAAACAAACACACCGTAGGAATTGCTCTCAAGCAATCTCTATTTGGATGTATGTTTCTCCCACCTATCCTAGCAATTTGAATTTTTCTAGTTACACCCAAGGACACATTTTAAGCATAAAAAAAATGATTAATATGTCTTTTAACTAAATCAAAATTTCAAAACACCCTCACCCGCATTTTCTTCTCTCTAAAGTAAACTGAATTCGGTGATTCAATGATTTAATAGCTCATGTCAAAGAGTTGTAAAATACGACGGCAACCATATATAACACAAAATCACATTCTTTAATTGGTTAACATGTTTTTTTTTATGAACTACATAAATCAAATGGAATTGATATGTGTAATACTAATAAGAGATTATGGCTTGGGGAAAGAACTCAAAGGTCATGTTAATATCGTATCGGTGTCAAGGAAACTATGTTTGTCTCACAATGGCACAATTCAAATCTCTAAATCTAAATCCCCAAATCGTGCCACAATCGAAATTCCACAAACTTAAACTCCCAAATAAGAAACTCAATCTCAACAAGGAAGATGAACATTTAAATAGCCAAGAAGACAAAATCGAAGATGTTTGTTGCTGTTATTGCAAATTAAATCTTGCTGGTGTTGGTAAAGGAGATCACAAAACCATAATATAATTGCGACTAAGCCATAAATAACATTTTTTATTGAATCCTCCCGATGTCAATTTAAGTGGTTAGTTCATACAAAGTTTTCCTCGGACTTTAATTATAGCGAAATCGAATCTAATACCTTAAAAGGAAAACACTTCAAATGCTCAAACTAACATCATCAAACCAACTCAAACGAGTTCAGATACCAAAGTTTCAACTTTTTATTTATTGAAATTTTTATTATTTACTTTGAGAAAATTAATTTGATGCTTCCATAAATTTAAAGTTTCTTTTACTTTTACATTACAACCTAAAACGTATAATTGGATCATGGTTTGGTGAGATCATTGAGTAGAACGTATGCAAAAATTTACACCATTTATGGTTTAAACTTTTTAAATAGGTTTATAGAGTAATGATACATAGACATTCTTAAGTGACAATACACTCTTGGACACCCACATAAAAATCGGACACGTGGTTATATGGACCCCACACAAACACATTTTCTCTTTCATCTCATCTTGTCTCTTCCCAATGCATGAGGTGTACAAGGGTATATGGGAATAAAGGGTGTCTATCTTACTTGTAGATTATCTTTTATTCAACTAGGTAGCATTCGTATGTCATACTAGTTCAATTGTATGTTTTTTCTGTTGTTTCTCTTCATTCATTAATAGCGATGAATTTTCCACTCAAGATACATACTTGCAGTCGTTTTCAGCCTTTAGTTGTAGAACATCGTATAATCTAACATCAATATTATAACTACATGATGTTAAAAAAACTATAAGAAGTAAACTAACATCATATAATCATTACAATTTTAGAACATCATATTGTCTATATATGATGTTAAAAAAAACTTTGCACAATACAAGACTATTCTATTTGTGCTGGATAGAAAATTAGCTTTCTATAAGAAGTAAATAACTATATTTTATTGCAACATCAATATTATATATATTTTTATTAAAAATTGATGATGTACTAATATTGTTTAATTTACTCACTGTTGCACAAGTCTTGGACCCGTAAACGATTACTTGCTTGTTATATTTTTCAGCACTGGCGTGAGATCCCTAGGGTGTACATTGACCTTCAGTCCATACTTCATGAACAACGTCAACGACATCTTCTGTTCAACTCGGTGCCCCGGCACCACCTCGAGACGATGGCGCAGAAGCACAGCAGCAGCAATGGACTTCATCTGCAAATAAGCTAAATCCTTCCCCAAACAAATCCTTGGCCCCGCATTAAACGAAACAAACTTGTATGAACTCTGCATCTTTTCACCGTCGGTTGAAAACCATCGTTCAGGTTTAAACTCAAGACAATCTTCTCCCCAAATGAACTTCATCCTCCCAACAGAGTAAATCGAATATGTCACCATTGAACCAGCTGGAACGAATGTTCCGTTCGGTAAAACGTCGTCATTCACCACATGCTTTGAATCCTGTGGCACGGAAGGGTAAAGTCGTAAAGTCTCAGACAATGCAGCTTTGAGATAAACCAAACGATCAACTTCCTCAAAAGCAAGAGGTTCATCAGTCCATTTTGAAACATCACCGCCACGTGTCTCCATCAGAACGGTGCAGAGTTCTATCAGAATTTTTTCCTCCACTTCTGGATTTTTCATACAAAGCCAGAAAAACCAGCTTAGAGCCACTGATGATGTGTCACGTCCAGCGAGGATGAAATTAAGAGCCACATGTTGAAGAAACTCTTCAGAATATTTTTCTTTTTTCTTCATGAAACGCGAAAGCAAATCGTCGTTTAGAGCCCCACTTCCACTCTCTAGTTCAAATTTTCGGTTTTGAATGATGTTAGAGAGATATTTGTGGATATGTTTAAGACTTCGGCTTAAGCTCACTTCCATTCCTAAGCGGAACATTTTCTTCAGCTTCCAAACAATCTCAGGTAATATGAATCGGTGGAGTGTGGCTTCAGTGGCGCGATCAAAAGAAAGCGCGAAATCATTTTCGGGAAGACCCACAGACAGAGTTTGTGGGTCTTGACCGAAAGCCAAGCCACATATGTTGTCGAAAGTGAGCCGTAGGAGAAGGTCTTGAAGATCAACCGGGTTTTTTTCTTCTTGGGCCGTGGCTAAAATTGGACAGAATCTAAACTTTATGGCTCGACTAACCCAACGAGCCATGGCTTGTCGTAGGGTACGAGTTGTGAATTCTAGTGCGGCGGTTTTACGCTGGAACAGCCACATGTCACCATCTGAGTTAAAGATACCTTCTCCGAGTAAGTCATGAAACACTGACTGCCATGTTGGACCTTTTGGGTAATTGTCGAACCGTAGTTTGAGGATGTGTTCGAGGTTCTTTGGATCGCACGTGACAGTCACGAGACACTGTTTTCTGGCGAGGAAAGGAACGGCGCAGATACAGGTTTGGTACGTGCCGCCACACGCGCGGAGATTATCAGCGATCCAGTCGTGCATGCGGGTTGCATGGTGTATGAGACCGGGTAAACTACCTAATAAAGGCCAGACACGTGGACCTTTGAGTGAACGTGTGATGAATGAAAACCATATTAAGTACGCCGCTATAGCTGTTAAGATCATTAAAGCATTTGATGCATCCATGTGCTTTGTGGGACCCAATAACCGAAAATACAGCTTTATTAGTTGAAAGTACTTCTAACACCGTGAAAGTTTCACCGGAGTAACAACTTTGTCGTTAGGTTTTGGTCGACGAACAATAATTGACGTTTAAGTTTGAATGCATGTATTTATATAGCTGGTTTAATTTAATGTAGGAGATTGGTTTATCAAATGAAAAAAAAAAAGAAATAAACCCTGAGTAAATGGTGTTAAAATATAGTTCAAATGTTAAGAATGTGTAGTGAACAATAATTAGACAGAGAGGTGAAGGGTTATTAAGAAGAGATTGGGTGTGATAGAGGGTGAAGAGAGAATATGGTGTTGTTTGTTTCTGAGCAAGAAGAGTGATATATATAAAAGAAAGAAAGGATGTGGTAAAACAGAAAGTTGGGACAATTAATGAGAGGAGTAGAGATGCTAGGTGTTAAGAGTTGATGAAATGAGCTGCATTTTTTCTTCCCTGTTTGGTTAGGCTTCGGTGTCTCTCCTTATAAGTCATCACTCATCAATGTCCACCGATGTAGTTAGTTGGTGTATATAAATAAAGTTATATTCTTTGTTGTGAGATACTAATATTGTAAAGGTACTGTAAAACCAATTACACATAAGTATTCTACATCTCTCATGTAAATTGATAGAGTACGTAAGTCTGTTTCTTCATTGGGTAACATTAATCCCTTGCTTTTAAAGGTCATATAACCCCACTCACCCCAATATAACAATAGGGTATACATTCTTATCATAAGTGTATCTCAAAACATATTACATATATAAATATCACATAAATGAATTTTATTTAGATAAGTGACCAATCGTGAATCATAAAACATATATAAAATCTAAATTTGTTTTTTTTAGTTATTTTTATCTTCAAACACGTCTTTAGTTATATTATCGTGTAATTTTTGCTGGTAAACTTAATCTATAAAATCACCTCCTTTATTTTACAACGAATGTCACTTTAATTAAAAAAAGTATTTTAAAATAAATGTCGTTTTCTATTTAAGATATACAAAATACTAACAACACAGAGACACTTAATTTTTTATTATTTTTTGACTATAGTTTAAAAAGTATTTTTAATATAAATATAGACTATATCGACTTATCCACTTATAACCATTCATTCTTTTCCCAAAACTAACACATTTGTTCATTTTATAAATATAAAAAAAATCTAGATATGTATCTATATAATATACGATTGTGATCGACTTTTCCCTTCAAATAATACAAATGGCCTGCTCACAAGAATTCTCGTCTATCATCTAAAAAGAAAATCTTGTCTCTAGTGCATTTTGCCATAAATACAATTATTAAACAACGTTTTGAATTTTGTCAAAGAGAAATAGAGTTTTGAATATTTTTGACAAAAATAAATGATATTCATTCATTCAAATTGATGGAGTACATATCGATACAATACAAATCCAAATTCACTAAAAACAAAAAGGATGAATTTGTGAACAAACTCACAGCATCCATGTTAATAGCATAGAACGGCAAAGTACCTATGCCTACAAATATGACTAATATGACTATATTAAAGTCTCCAGAATATTCTTGTCTCCAGATCTGCAACGTTGACGACACCAAAATCATTGTCATTGATTGGATCTGCACTTGCTCAAAGCTAATCTTTCAACCTGAATCAAACAAACACCGCACTAAGACGGGAAATCAAAAACACACCGCACAAAGATGGGAAATCAAAAACACACCGCACAAAGACGGGAAATCAAAACAAACAGAGTCGTTCAGAGGCGACGAATTCACAAGAACAAACGAAAAAAAACAGAAAATATGTGAAATCACTTATTCAATTAAGATATAAAGAAAAACAACTCGAAGGGGTGATTTTTGAGTCAAAATTGACCCTAAATCACCCCTCTGACAAAAGAAGAAGAATAAAAGGGGTGACTGCTAGGGTTTGAGAAGGAGAGAAGAGAAGAGTATACAATTTATCTAATATAGCGTTTTGAATATGTCTCCTGACAATTATGCCAAGACATTATTTACAATCAATTAGTTTTTTTTTTGTTTTTTTTTTTATAGAAAAATGACATGTAATCAAATAGTTAATCAATGATGATATGTCATATAATATTATCAACAATGCTATTTCAAGCGAGAAATAACATTGCGAGACTTTCACGACTAACTCACACCATAGGATTAGAATTTTGCAAAAGTGATGGGCGGTGGGATGAAAAGGTGGGCCTATGCTATAGTAACTATTAATTGCATAGATACTGCTCGGATGCATTCGGGATTAAAAAATTCGATACGACAAGCATTTCTGTAATATTATATAAATAAGTCTTTGAACAAATTTATAATTTTTAAATAGGTCCATGCACTAATTTTATTTTTTTTGGTGGTGGTTGGGGTTCGAACCCCAGACCTTACATATTTTATGCATTGTCTCTATCAACTGAGATAAGCTCATGATGACCACTAATCTAAATAAATAGAAATTGGTGTTCTTTGTTCAAAAAAAAAAAGAAAAGAAATTGGCCTTCTAAAAATAAGATTAAACAATTTGATATATTAAAGACGCAACTAAACCAAAATATAATTGTCAAACCAAAACCAAAACTAAGTTGTAAATAATATTTCTTTTTAAAATGATATGGTACTCCCCATGGAATATTTTAGAAAAAATTGTTGATCCAGTCTCTTAAATATATGGAGACAATTGTTATAGAGTCTGTTTTTTATTTTATTTTTAACGTATAATAATCCACATGGAGTATCTTAGAAAAAAATTGTGGATGCATGCAAGCCCTTAATTGTCCTACGTAGCAAGTAGCAACAATTAATATACAGTTACTGTCGCCGAAAATACGGTTACCACCGGTTTTATTCATTGCCTGGTGCTTAACTGCCAAGGAAAAAGTTCGAATGGGATGAACGAACTCTATAGTAATGCATCTAGCATTAATTGGAACCCAAGAATGACGGTGTTTAGAGCTTGATATTGATTATTCGGTGAGAAGATAGACTGTAGCATTTCTTAAAATAGGGTCCAACTTTAGATTTTGAAGCTATTTTCATAGGGACGTGGGTACTTTCTTTTAGAACAAAAAATTATTACTAGCTGATGGCAAGCAGAGGTAGAACATAACCAAGGCAGTAAACCAAGCCAGTGTGCCGCTGCAACTCTCCAAGAGTAATGTCTACGTGTTAAGAAGAGCTACTAGTAAGATTTTACTCCCTATACCCATAATTATTCCCCTAACCCTACAAAATTCAAACTAAGGTTGTAAAGAGTTAATAGATTCATGAGAGTTATTTTAATATAGGTATTGTTTGCAAGTGTCCTATAGATCCGATTAGTGAGTCCACAAAATGAAAGTTGTTGTTGAAAATACAAATTAAATACAATTCTCGTGTCAATTTAGAGGTTAAGATAGATATATCATATATTGTCGCAGTTAAATGTTTAATCAGACGGCGAAATATAATAAATTAATCAATAAGTTTGTACGGTTGTACTATCTTTCCCTTTTAGTTAAAATAAAATCATCAATATAAACCGAGTTAGAAATTAAAAGAATATGAAAAGAAAAGAAAAGAATTTACTAATATACACTTACAAATATAATTTAAAATAAAAATTGAAATATAATAAACATAATTAAAAGTAAATTGATATCAAATTAAAAATGTACATACGTGTTTGTTTCAAGGTTAAGAATGACATTCTTGGGAATACATGGTTAGGGAATGATTATACTCATGTTTGTTATGAGGTTGAGAACAAATATTTCTGGATATAAAGGTTCGTGGGTATGAAGTAACTTCTCATAACTTCCCTTATTCCCATGAAAATAGATGGGAATATGCATTCCCATGATATTATGCATAAAATTTTTTAAAAAAATTGTAACTTCCAATTTTTCCAGGAATGTCAAGTTATTTGTCAAACACTTTTTTTAACAAATACCCAGGAATCAAATTTTCATATTTTCATTCCCAAGGATGTTATTCCCGAGAATAGTTTGTGTTTCGCCAAAACAAACGCCCCCTAATGACTAAATTTTTTAAGATTAGTTAAGCGGTTAAAAATGTACAAGGATATATAAATGAGCCGATGATCACATGAGTGAAATGATTCACTGATTAATTTTTTTCAAAGAAAGAATCGGTCATTATTTTGTTAGTGCATGATACTGTGTGATGTTAACTTGTGCCCTTAGGGCACATGTTAAACAACTTAAAAAGAGCAACTTTGTATTCGAAAATATAATATGTTAAATTTTAAGAAGTTGAATGCACGACTTTTAATATATATATTTTTATAATAAGTTCCTTAACATGTGACCTCGAGGACAACATGAACATGTCTTTCATAAAAATATGAGATTTCTTAAGATTGTTTTTTCTTTTAAGATTTTACAATCTCTCTCTCCCCCTCTCTGTTTATATATATATATCCCCCTCCCCCTCTCTTCTCTCTATCTCCATCTCTCCCTTATTTCTCATAAAAATAAAATAAATAAAAGAGTAGGTATTGAAAATATTGTGAAAGAGAGTGTTATAATCATTTATTTCTAATGAATTCTTAAAATTCATAATATCTTTTGAAATCTTATAAAATCCATAAAATCATTTCAAATCCTTTAAAATCTTATGATGTAAATCTATTGAAATTCAAATTGTAAATCTTAATAATCTTTTAAAATCATGAAAGTCATTAAAATCATGCAAAGTCTTTTAAAATCCTCAAGACTTATTTAAACAAAAATTACCTTTAAAATCATAATCCAATACACCCCCTTATTTGCTATAAACGATATAATAACTAATTCGACGGTTTAGATTTTCTCCACTCACACACTATTCATTTATGATCTATTTATGAGAAAAATAAACACAATAGAGATCAATGAGATCAATGTTTAGAAATGGATCTCACTAACAAGTTCCACAAATATCTCATCTGTGCCTATCTCTCTCATAAAATTGATAATATATGGATGGTGGATCAACGAAGAAAATCTAAACTCATAATTTATATAGAAATTAATATAATGACTAAATTACTCGCTATAATTTAAAATTGATTGCTTTTTTGGTTTAATTATAAATTATAGAGTATAAATTTCACACCCCTATCATTTTAGAGAGGGATTAGCTTACTTAGTAAAAGCAAGGAATCAAACCAGGTACCATTTGACTACTCTTTACAATTTTCACCACTAAGCCACTTCCATTTTGATTGATATATTGTTGCTTCCAAAATTGATATGCCGAACTAAAACATTTTTTTTAAAGTCACAAATGCCCTAGCGGTTCCTTTTCTGATTGCAATTTCTTTTCATTACAAAGAAGAAATTTAGGAACACAACTGGTAATATTATCTGGTAAGAAAACAAAGTTAATAGCTTAAATTGATGTATTTTTTGCATTTTTTTTAATCCTTTTTGCAGTTGTTTCATATCATAGTATTGAATGTATAATCAATATGATATTTATATTCTTCAAAACCCGTGCGATACCCATGCATCGCACGGGTTAGAGTCTAGTTTGTTAAAAATGTTAAATACTTTGATTTCTAATACTTTCAATATATAAATTTTTATAAATTTCTAATGCTTTCTAATGTTAAATACTTCTTATCTGATCCAAGAACCAACTACTCCGAGGAGACCAATCCAACCGCTTAATAGGAGACTCAAAGCAAGTCTGAGATATTGAGAAGAGCAGCCTCTAAGATCTTAAGTTAACCACTGCTAAAGAAATTGTTAGCATTTCACTAAATGAAATACAGAAGAATCTAAATTCAATTTAGGTAGAATAATTCTTGATTAGACCTAAAACAAAACCCAAAGTTCCATCAAATAAAACCCTTTGCCCTGAATCAGAGACAACTTGTAGTCCCCCCACTGAACAGTGAACTCAACTGTCCTAAAAAAGCTAAACCTCGCCGGATAACGCAAACGGCCTTCGTCGCCGGCCACCAGAAACGGTAAGAAACTCTTCCATCTCTTCCTTTGTTTTTCTGGTTAATTTCTTAATTGGTTATTCAACATATCATATGATTATTCTCTTAGTTAATCCTGCTTCATTTTCTTTTCTTTTGGTAGTTTTTTTTTTTATATTCCTTTGATTTTATGATAAATTGTTGATTTTATGTATACTTGATGCAACTGATTAACAGGTTCATCCACATGACGCCATTGTTAGTTCGTAGGGTTAATAAAATTGAAGGGTTAGTCTGCCTTTTAAATTCTAAACAAATTTTGTCTCCATGGCTTATTACTATGCGCCATTTTAGCTTTAATGATAACCGCAGTGGCCGTAGAGCCGCTGCCGGAGAATCTGACGATGAATTTTTTCATCAACGGGGAGACATGAGTTTTAATGATAATGGTGGCCATAGAAACGAGGAATTCAGTCAAACTAGGGTTTTGAGAGGTCAGAAGCCAAGTAATCGGCCTCCTTTGCATTCCCAAGAATATGATCGAGGCGGCCGTCGTCCGAAATTTGATGGAAACCGTGGCAATAGATCGTCGCAACTTGATCTTGGATTTCAAGGAAGAAATGTTGATGAAACTGGTAGAGATGGTGGTCGTCTTGGCAATAAATCTTCGCAAAATGATCTTGGATTTCAGGGTAGTGGTCGTCTTGGCAATAAATCTTCGCAAATTGATCTTGGACTTCAGGGTAGAAATGTTGCTGAAACTGATAGAGATGGTGGTCAATCAGGAGATAGTTTTCTCGATAAGTACAAGCTTGGTTTTGATGATGAAGTAGGGAGTAAATCAGATGTTGAAGCAAGCAGCGAATTGGAAGAAGCAAGGGCGGTGAATTCGTCAAATTCCAATGAACCAGTGCAACAGTCTATGCCTCAAGATGCTGATGAGATTTTCAAGAAGATGAAGGAAACTGGTCTTATACCTAATGCAGTGGCTATGCTTGATGGTTTATGTAAAGATGGTAATGTTCAAGAAGCTTTGAAGCTTTTCGGTTTGATGCGGGAAAAGGGAACGATTCCGGAGACTGTCATTTACACTGCTGTAGTGGAGGGATACACAAAGGCACACAGGGCTGACGATGCTATAAGGATTTTCAGGAAAATGCAGAGTAATGGCATTTCGCCGAATGCTTTTAGTTACACTGTTCTTATACAAGGACTCTACAAATGTAGCAGATTACAGGATGCTGTTGAATTTTGTGTAGAGATGTTAGAAGCAGGCCATTCTCTAAATGTGACGACTTTCGTTGGCTTGGTAGATGGTTTTTGCAAAGAAAATGGAATTGAAGAAGCAAAAGGTGTTATCAAGACATTAACAGGAAAGGGTTTTGCCTTTGATGAGAAAGCTGTTAGGGTGTTTTTGGACAAGAAAGCACCATTTTCACCCTCAGTTTGGGAGGCCATCTTTGGGAAGAAAGCTCCACAGATGCCATTTTAAATATATTAGCAGACTATGTAAGTTTTTTTATCTTCGTGATTCTTGTACTCTTTTGCCAGACTATTTTTATGCCATTGTGTAATGTATGATTACTTTAGGTGCGGGTTAAGATCCTCTCCATTTATAACTTTTTCCATTTGTTGCAATTTGGAGAGAGATAGACACAAAAAAAATAAGTGGTGCGTCCT
>Ga0315914_1007330_pt1 | contig 15291 bp, 2 predicted proteins | sample MpolenodulesMG_FD_203920 | JGI IMG/M metagenome (GOLD analysis project Ga0315914, IMG submission 203920) | Medicago polymorpha root nodule microbial communities from Los Angeles, California, United States - elongated nodules | ecosystem: Host-associated > Plants > Roots > Nodule | place: USA... | reverse complement strand
AAATATTGTTATGACTTGGTGTTTTACACCCTGGTACACCTTGTGCTAGGGGGATCTTTTGATGTGGTAATATATTTCATTTTAGCCTCTTCAAAAAAAAGAATATGATAGATATGTTTATAGTAGAATGTTTCTTAAGGAACCATTATGTACAAGAAAAAAAGAATACTATACGCACTGATGTCTGTTTTTGTTTTATTGAAAAATTAAATTGAAATGATTATCACGCTAATTATAAAATTATCAAATAATGAAAAGGTACCAAAACTAGGTATTGACATAAGGTACAACGTCAACGTGTAATCCTTAAACTTGCATTTGTAGAAGCAAATAATATGATAATGATCTTAATTAAAGAATCAAATCCAAAGAAAGTCTGATGAAATTATTAAGTATGAAATACGAATATATTCACAGCTGCCATTATTCATATTCTTCTAACTCTCTGAATTAATATACAAGTAATTGATTTTCCAGCTATATTGTAAATAGATTTCATTCGAGTGAAAAGATTCAAACCTCTTAAATAAGTAGTTAAATTTTCAATCTCTAACTCGCAAGTTGAGAGAAAAGAATTCACATTTGTGTGTCAATTGAACAAATTCATCGATGTAGATTTATTAATACTAAAATGAATATTTTTTTTTTACGTTCATCAGGAATTGAATCAAAGTTCCTTAATTCGTTCAACTCTTAACTCAAACCAAAAACTAATTGAGCTGCCTAATAAGTGAAGAGAGTATAGAGCTCGCTTTGTTTGGTCATATTAAAAAATATTTTTGTACACACAAACAAAAAGAATTAAATATTGAAAAATGATGTGATTAAATTATATATTTTTCTTTTAAATTTTTTGACATGTGTACGTGGTCAAATATTTTTCATTAGGGTTATGGCCAAGTAAGATTTATCATATATATATACTAATAAATTTTTATCTTTTTTCCCTTTAAAATTTCATATTTCGCCCTTAAAATTGTTTCCCTCTCAATTTTCATATCATAAAATCCCGTGCTTCAAATATTCATTGTTAGTTTGTCCATATTTAGATCATTTTTTTTAAGCTCATACTAAAAGCACCCTAATTAAAATTCACCTCACCTCTTATTTATTTATCCTAAAAACAGAAAGTTTCATATTTCACTTTCCCTCGTATAAAAATCGTTGCTCATATTAATAGAGAGAAATGTTTCCCTAATTTGTTCATCCATGGCTAGAGAATGAAAATAGTACTGTTCCTTTAGCATATAGATTTGAAGTCAACCTCCATGAAAAGAAAAAAAATTAATAATAGGGTCCACTTGATCATGTTAATGATTAGTATATTATTTTCTTCTCTCTCATTTGTCATACACTCACACAGCCGCAACCAAGAAAATAAAGGACCCTCCTCTTAACATAATTCCCAACCGACCACATAAACAAAAAAAAAAAAGAATCACAAAAAATTGAAAAAAACTCTCTCATGAAATTCTCAGTCAAATCCTCGCCTAACATGCCCTTTTAGAATTATGGACCCCACCCTCACTTTTCTTTCTACACCTTTATACATTCATATAAGATTCCACCATGTCTCTTGTTTTTCATTAATGAAAACTCAACAATTAGAATTCTCTCTCTATAATATTCTTCCCTTATGGCTTCTTCTATCACACACTTACCAAACAAAACTAGCATGAATCACATTTCATTCCCACAAAACTTTCACCCTAAAACTCATCCCTTTGGTCAAGTTTCATTACCAAATAACAATCACTTGTCTCCTTCTTTGAAGTCATCAATTGTAGCATCAAATTCAGCTTTACTAGAAATCACCCTTCCCACCACCACCAACAACCACAACAACATATACACTAATACTATTAGCACCTCCATTACTCCTAAACACACACAAAAAATCACACACAAAAATTCCACTACTTCTACTTCTTCTTCTACTACTACTACTACAAAACATTTAGCAAATATTTGGAGAGAGATTCAAGGGTGCAATAACTGGGAAAATCTTTTAAACCCTTTACACCCTATTCTTCGCGAAGAGATAATTCGATATGGAGAGTTTGTTACATCTTCTTACAAAGCCTTTGATCTTGATACAAACTCAAAAAGATACTTGAATTGTAAATATGGCAAAAAGAATATGTTGAAAGAAGTTGGAATGGAAAATTGTGGCTATGAAGTCACAAAATATATCTATGCAACACCACCAAACATCATAGAAAACAATTCTTCTGGCCGGTGGATTGGTTACGTAGCAGTTTCATCTGATGATTCTTACAAAAAACTCGGTCGAAGAGACATAGTTGTAACTTTCCGTGGAACAGTTACAAATCAAGAATGGATTTCAAATCTCATGAGTTCTTTAACACCAGCTTCACTTGATCCAAATAATCAACTTCCAAATGTGAAAGTCGAATCAGGCTTTCTTTCTTTGTATACTTCTGATGAAAGTTCTTCAAAATTTGGACTTCAAAGTTGTAGAGAACAACTTCTTTCAGAGGTTTCAAGGTTGATGAAGAAACATAAAGGTGAGAAGAATGTTAGTATATCTTTAGCTGGTCATAGCATGGGAAGTGCTTTAGCTATTTTACTTGCTTATGATATTTCAGAGCTAGGTTTAAACAAAAAAAATGATAAAAATGATGCTAGTGTTACAGTTTTTTCATTTGGAGGACCAAGGGTTGGTAACTTAGAGTTCAAAAAAAGATGTGAAGAGTTAGGTGTCAAAGTGTTGAGAATATCAAATGTTAATGATCCTATAACAAAACTACCGGGTGTTGTATTCAATGAAAATTTTAGGGTTTTGATGGGTGGGAGATATGAGTTTCCATGGAGTTGTTCTTGTTATGCACATGTTGGTGTTGAACTTATGCTTGATTTCTTCAATATGCAAAACCCTTCTTGTGTTCATGATTTGGATACTTATATTGGTCTTCTTAGATGCCCTAAAAAAAAGATTGAAGAAGTGATTCATAGTCAAAGTGATGGTGGAGTCAACTTTTTGTTGGAGAAGGCAAGGATGTTTCTATTGAAATCATCAATATCACAAGTGTTTGCAGCTGGAGGTGGCAACCACCATGATTTTCTTAGTTCAGTTTCAACGGACATACTATGTTCTTGGAGTGATGAACTACTTTTTGGCCTTGTTCTTTTATTGTTGTAATTTGTATAACTTCTACTTGGTAATTAATCTAGAGCTAGAGCTACCCATGATCGTTGAGATGAGATGAAATAGATCTCTTTCAGCTTAATCAGAGGTTTGGTTTCGAATCCAATCATAGTTAAACACCGGCATTGAAACTCATGAAGGAGAGTTTGGTCTATATAGTTGTGAAAAGCTAGAGAATTAGCAAAAGACTAATTGTAAGTAAAGCCTAAAAATATAGTCCTAGGCTATGTATATATCTACGTAATATGTATATTAATGGAGTTTCCATATTTAACTTATAAATAGTTTTGGAAGGATTTCTTAATTTGTACATATAATTTTTATAACTTGCAACATAACATATGCTATATGTGATCCCCACGTATTAATTAGTTTTACACGAAGTTTTCAACATGTAGAGATGAACGAGATATGTGAACTGAATATATATTTCCAATGTTGTTCAACCACACACAAAATCGGTAGGGCAACATATTTATTAATACATAACATCATTAACATACTATAGGTTCAATTTTTCGTTTTCAGTACGGTATATGGTGTACATATATGTACGTGGCTATATGAATAGGGGGTCATGTCACAAGATTTGGTTCACAATTCATTGAGATATATGCATGATGAATAGATGAATGCTCTCTAGTGTATAATGGCTGGTCTAGATACCATGTCCATGTATGGCTATTGGCTATGCAGTTTAAATTGGTTTTGAGATTATTCGATTTAATTAAGTTCAAAAAAATCACACGAAGTTTGGTTTTTTATTTTTTTTATGATAGAGAGGACTTTACCCGAACACAAAGTTTGATTTTTTGTTGTTGTGTTAACCCCTTCAGTTTTTAGGGAAAATGAGTCATGATAATATGAAGTTCGGTCGTGAGATAAAGATAACATGGCAAAAAATTGTTTCACCCAAGAATCGAATTTGACTTCTTCCGAACGAAGTTTGATTCTATTTGTATGGGTTAAAAAATCGACCCGACCCAATGTGAATTAAATATGGTTTAAATTGGCTCAGTTTACATTTAATCCAATTTAAATTGTATTTGTTTTTTATCAATGCTTATATTATTTCATTTTATTTTTGAAAGATCAATGCTTATATTATATTGCTATCGTAAAATAATATGTAATAAATTAAATAAATATTAACATTAAGGAAAAATAATGTTCGATTATCTTTTTTAGGAATAATGATTCATTATCTTAGAAATTTATGAAATAGTAAATAATCGATTAGATATTATAAAAAGTTTTTTTTTTTTTTTAAAAAAGATATCATAAAAAGTTAACAACTAACAAATACTATATTAATGTCCTATCTCAAACCAATAAAAAAAAATATGTATTCAAAAACACACAAACGCTCCATCATATCCAAACACCTCCTCCACGGTGTAGTTATTTGGAGCGGGTTGATGACTCCTCATCATATATTTTTAGGTGTTTTATTGTGTTTTCCGCTACTTCATTCTAGGTTTTAGTGAATTTTAGGGTGAGTTACTCATGATTTTTGGGAAAAGTTGATCTTGCATTGAAATTTTTTAGTTTCCTAACCAGGCAACTTAATAGGGGGAAAGTCTATTATGCTCACAAACGTAAATAAATAGTGTTTGGGTATACAGACATCAAAAGATTTTTTTTTAGGTTTAATAGCAGTTTTCACCCCCTAACTTTCACGAAGTTGCGATTTTGGCCCCCTAAGAAAAAAAATTACAAAACCGCCCCATAAGTTTTTCAACTGTAGCAGTTTTGGCCCCCCAAGGCTAAAAAAAAATAAAAAAAATAACATGTGGCACCTCACTTAGGGTGCCACGTCAGCATAGACCGAGTCAAAATTGGTCTTGGGGGCCAAAAAACTGCCACAAGTGCAAAACTTAGGGGACAGTTTTGTAGTTTTTTTCTTCTTAGGGGGCGAAAATCGCAACTTTGAAAAAGTTAGGGGGCTAAAATTGCTATTAAGCTTTTTTTTAATAGTAAAATGAAAATTGTTAATAAAATGATATAGTATTTTGAGAAAAAAAGTTTTTTATGTGTGTGTGATCAAACACTATTCATTTATGTTTGTGCCCATGTAAGAATGTCTCCTCACTAGGTGTCATTGTGTTTTTGGTAATTTCCGACATGTTTATATGATTAGATGATGTTTGGTAGAAGTTACATAGGTATTTGAACTTGTTACAATGAAGGATTGACCAGACTGCACTTGATGAAATTTTGTCGCAAACCACACGACATATTAAAGGTGGAGATGATTTGGAGTTAGGGAATCAAGAGTAGAAAAGTGGCTTTCACCACTATCTAATGTGCGAGGCGCATGAGGCCATGCGCAAGGCCCATTGCAGTTTCAAATCTTCCAGATCTTACGTCGACATACACGAAGCGGACGAAGTAATGTGTGAGGGGTATAAAGGACTAGTCATAAGTTGATTATATATATAAACCTAGTTTCACCTAGAATCTAGTTTTCCAAATTTTGACCGCTATGAGATGCAAGGTGCGATCCAACAACCCTAACGTGGTGTTTTTGAAGGCTTTCAAACAAGTTTGAGGATCTACACCATTATTGATGTACTTTTCTTTCACTTAGTTGGAGAGTGAATGTTAGAGAGAGTGTTAGATAATGAGTGTTCCTAGCATTTCTTTTATGTTTATTATTGTTATCATGTGTAACTAAACTATCTCCAGTTAAGATGGAATGATGAACTTAGTATATATGGTTGTAAACACGTGATTTATGAGTCTTTTTCTTAATGTAATTCAAACTATATTTATTTGATATATTTTGTTCATAATGTTTTTTAACTTATACTCACTTTTAATTTATAGCTTGCTAATAACACTAGGTTTTATTGTTGTACCTAAATGGAGTATATCAATTGTTAAGGTAATTCACATAAACGTAGGGTTTTAATTAGAATGACTTTGTTTACGTACTTTTTTCTTTGAAGGATTTGTTCAACTTAAATGTTATTCCCACGTCTCATTTTAAATGACATAATTTAAAAATGTGTATTGTTCACATGACATGTTTTGACCATATTTTTATACTTATATAAAGACAAAATATAGCATATAAGATGTTGTTGGATTCGTCTCGATGAATATTTTCAAAATTTGAAATTTTCATAATTTTTTCTAATAGACTATTAAAGATATTTAAGTTTAAAATTGTGCAATTTCATACGTGACAAAGTCAACTAGGTCGCATAATATGAGATAGAGGGAGCATTCTATTTCGTATCATGTGTGCAAATACTGTCTCATGTGTGCCAATTCTCAAACACGGAAGTGTCTTATATAAACATATATAGGTCATATTTTTCATGTTATTTTTTTATATGACATGTTTTCCATGTATTTGAAGAGATTACACCAACCATGATATAAACCAAGAGTCGTTCATTATTTCAGGATGCAGGTAATAACATCTTTTGGTTTGAGAAGTTCTTCGATAAGTGGTCTGAATCTGAACTATACTCTTATTACTCACACAAGTTTCATGTCAAAAAACTTTCATGCAGTCAAGCTTTCGAGATGGGGACCAAAGAGATTCTTTGGATCGGTACATAAAAGGTTTATTCTTTCCTGTTATGCTATACCCTATTGTACGACGCTACAAATTGCAAAAAGTAAATTTTATGATTTATTTTTGGAAGGAAACAAACTACTCGTACGAATTCACCAGGGTCTGCACCAGTACACTTTCAAAAATAAAATTTAATTGTAAAAAAAAAACTCTTTATTACTACTAGTAACAATTTAAAAAAAAATTATAATACCATTTTTTAATTATTAGTAGAATAGCATGTGGAGATGATGTGAATTTTTGAGTTATTGCACGTATTTCATATGTTGCTTTTTGAGATTTTGATGAACTAGAATAAACCTATAATTTGGGTTTTCACTAAGAAGTTTATTAGTAACATTTTAATTTTTTTAAGTGTAAAATTAATTTGCAGATGATAGTTTTTATCACTTTAAAAAATAAGCTAGTAAAAACATCAGACTTCATAGAAAAAACATTAAATTTTTTATTTAACATCCAAATATTCATACAATACAAAGTCCTACGAGCATTTTTAGATGCAAAATCGCTAATAACTGTCTGAATCAATATGTTTTTTTTTTGTAAGAAGCTGTCTGAATCAATATGTTATATCATATCTCTCAATCTTTCTACTGATTTTGATGAACTCAAGTAGTTTTTCAGTAAATTTAACTTCAAAAACTTTTTTCTACATATGCAATAGTCATTGACATAGTTAAGAGAATTCAATATAGAACTGAAACATTTGCATAAAAATTTGCAGCTTTGACAAACTCATGAATTTTAAATGCTAACATCAACACATTTAGCAAAATCATTTGAAACACATTCAATTAAAAAAACAAATCATTTGCATCAACATTCGACAAATCCTTATAAGAAAACACAACCTTAAAATTTGTGTAAGGTTTTTTAAATTCATCATTATCCAATGATTTTAACATTCTTGATGGACCCCTATTTTTATTTTATTTTGGGGGGCCCAATTTTAAACTTATATTTTTGGGACCTAAGACGGCGGCACTTTTCACTCTGCCTCACATATGCTATCGTCATTCAACAACTATGGTCATATCAGTTCCATTCAAGAATTTGAGGGAGCGCTTAGAAAATTTTAATGCATTGTGTTATAGAGGTATGATTGATTGTTCTCACGATGGAGTCTGTGTTTTATGTAGGAATTAAATTGAAAACATATTAACCACTTATATTTTCAATGTTCTTTACCTATAGTGTGTGGGTGTCAATTCTTGGATGGTTGGGTTTGAAGGGGGCACTTCATAGATAAGGAGTATCACATTTTGTTCAATTTCGAGGAAAAAGAAGAAATGTATGATATCTTGGCTCTCCGTGGTAAGGTCTATTTCGTCGCATAGAAATTGACGATAATTTTTTTATTTATTTTTAATAACAAATATTATTAACTAATTGTTAGATTAATTTTTAACTTATCATCTCTTACCTTAAGTTAGTTGAACTATTCAACTCCCGTGAGGACAATTGTTGAATATCTCAAGATTACATCTTGGGGTTGGTCCAAGGAGAGTAGTATAAAGTTTTTCTCATTAGCAATCTAATCCATTGTGTTATTCTTTAGTTTCGTTATAAAAGACTTTAGGTTAGAGTATCTCTTTATACTCTCTATTAATACATTTGCTTATAAAAATAGGTTATTTAGGTATGTCTAATTAATATTAAAGGATTGATTTTAGATTTAGTTTATATGGAGTCTGCTGATCTATAATATTTTTAGAATGACAATGAAAAAAATAACACATAAGGCACATGGTTTAGTTTGAGGCATCAATAATCAACACCGTCTTCAGTTATGGTGGATGTGTCTGCCAAAAGGTTACATATGGTCTTGAAGAGCGTCCGAACTTGGCTATGTTGGGTCACTGAGAAGCTAAGTATATTGCAGCTTCTATGGCAGCTTGTCAAGCTTAATGGATCAATATGCTATTGATTGAAATGCTACTAACAGAGAATGAGGGGATGGAATTAAGAGTTGATAGCAAATATGCTACTGACTTAGCCAAACAATCAGTTGCACATGGAAGAAGTAAACACATTGAAACACGTTTCCATTTCCTAAGGGATCAAGTTAACAAAGGAAAGTTGGAAGTTATGCATTGCAAGACTGAAGAACAAGTTGCAAACTTGCTTACAAAGTCATTGATGACTAGTAGCTTTGAATACTTGAAGAACAAGCTTGAAATGACAATGATTTCTACTAAAAGAATTAAGGAGGTGAATTGGAAGTGTAATTCATTTAGTTAGGAATTAGTTTTAATATTTGTTTTTGATAGTTTGCAAATAAAGTAACAACTCTAGGTTACTCCATATCAGTTGTAAATAAAAGATTCATTCATTCAATAAAACTTTCAGAAATTTACACATTCAACTTCTCTCTCTCAAAATCTCTAAAACCCTAAAAACCCTAAGTCATAATTTTTTTCTTGAAGAAGCTAAACTAACAGAGAGAATCGAATCTGAGACCTTGAGGAAGAGCACACTCCCAGATCCCAAGCCTATACCCCTAGGCCAACCCAAGTGGGTCATCAACCCTAAGTCATAATTGTTTATGTTATAACAGTTTTGCTAAAGTTTTTCACCATTGTTCCATCAAATTGGTAGAGAGCCTGGTTCATTCTTTGTTGTTAGAGAATTTGTGAAGAATGACAGCTCATAGCAACAATATCCCTGCGCATTTACCGGTGTTTGAAGGCAAGAATTACGATTAATGGATCGTGAAGATGAAGGTTATCTTCAGGTTTCAAGATGTTCTTGAAGTAGTGGATGACGATGTCTCTCTCGCTTGGGCGGTTGCTCTAGCCTCGATGTTGGTGGTCCCCCTGGCTCCCCTCAGTGACCCAACAGGCTAGATAATCAACACAACATTTACGTTCTCTAAGCACATGCATGTTGAAGACAAATAAACTAAAAATCTCCACCAACAAAGAAACACATGCATGGATACACGAGTGATTTGAATGTTGAAGAAGATAGAGGACTCCTAAAGAATTTATCACAAATAAACTACTGAAATTGATGTTGATGACCAACACCAATACATGCTAAACACCAAATAGCTCAACAAAAAATGCACCACATTGTCCCCTCATTAGAAGAGAAGTCCATTTATTCAATCTCTCAAGTTGTCCCACAGTAAACCGCCAATAACAACTCATCGAAAGCACCTCAACTTCAATCAATATTCTATTTAATGTGGTGATTTGAGGAGTGAATATTAACATAAGTTAGGTCGATACACATGATGTCTATGAAAGGAATGACATTTCATGTTTTCAATGCTTGTCTCCAAAAGTATGGTTATTTCTGACGCGTCAGATCCACCAAATAGTTATTGCAAACATGTTACTAAAAGGTCTTTTAAACATAGTTTGTAACCTTGTTTTTAAGGTTATACCTTCCTTCTTGGAGCACAGTTTCTAAGACAGTGAAACATAGTTTGTAACCATGTTTCTAAGGTAAAACCCTCCTTCTTGGAGCACAGTTTCTAAAACAGTGAAACACACCTTCATCATGGGTCCACATTTCTGACATATAGGAGAAGTTTTCAAATTGTAGTGATGTCGAAACTTGTTAGTTGGAATCACATTGTGCATTAAAGCAAAATAAATGATGCACCTTAACTAAAAAGGACAATTTTTAGATCCGATCCCAAGTTTCATTATAGTTTGTCAAATCAAGAGTTTGGCCAATTTTAACTTAATCAGTTAATATTCTATTCGGGTGGTGATATTTAGACACCTCATCCGGAGACCGGAGAGAGAGAGAGAGAGAGAGAGAGAGAGAGAGAGAGAGAGAGAGGTATGGTTTGGATGGGATATCCACCAATTTTTATTTGTTTTTTATTCTACATTCAAGAGATATTTGAAATCACGGTGGTGGCACTAGAATGGTCAAAATGGGCTATCTGATCCGTTTTGGACCGATTCTTACAGGCTTCAAGTTTTATCAGACCGACTCTAACTGAAAAAAAATAAATGCTCATAAGACACTCTTTAGCATTCTCCTTATAAAAAACTTAGTCTTACAAAATTTCTTATGAATATGTAGCGGACAATTTAGGGTTTGACTAAAAAGCACCAGAAAAATTTGGGCTAAAAATTTAAAGCCTTCTCACTTTTATTTTTGCTCATTCCCTTAATTTAGCATGAGTTAACCTAAGCTCAACGGTTTTAAGATTTGTTTACTCACTTTTTAAATCGGTTCAACCGATCTTAAAAGTGTCAATGTAAGTTAACTCACGCTGAAAAATACCAAGTGTGAGTTAAGTCATGCTGAGTTAAAGAAATGAACAATTTTAAAAAGGAGAAGTGCAATTTTCTAAAATTTATCATACTTGATGGACGATCCATACATGTTAACCCATTTTAAGTTTTAACAACTCTAAATGGCACCATAAGTTTGTTGAAGCTTTAAAATAATTTTTTGAAAAATCATAATAAATCACCGTACCTTGTCAAACTTATCATGAATGTCCCGTGAGATTATCTTAGTTGGTAGAGATATCACATATTATATGCAGAGTTTAAATCTTGAACACATCACTTATTCATCTTAAAAAGGATGACTTTGATGTCACTAGACTACTTAAAAAAAAAAAAAAACTTATCATGGATCAATACTTGCATGCATACTTTCACTTTAGCTGGGGTGACGTAACTAGATATCAAGATTTTTTTTGTTGGGTGTTTTACAAGAAATTTTCTAAATTTGGAAGCACATATGATTTACGTATCAATGAACCATTTCGTTTACACGTACGCACGTTTGCTTGTCCTAATTTCTTGGGGGAAAACTATTTCAAATGGAGTTATTTTATGTAACCATCCCTTTCTTCAAGGATATATAGTTTACTAACTAGTATTCAATTCATATGATTCTTTTGGTGTAAACGCAGCCTTCAATTATTAGATTCGATTAATTGTGAACACTACCTTCATAACGGTGTCTAATTAAGTCTATACAAATCATCCATCTTTCAATTTATTTTCCTCCATTTTATTAGTTGTTGAGTATCATTATCAAAGTAAAGAGCCTTTGTGTTTATATCAATATAAAATAATTTAAATACGAGAAATATTATCTTGACAACTTTTTGATTATTCAACACTATATATTTATATCGTATAAATACTATTTCATTTTTTAATTACATTGTTTTTTTTGTCACATCTATAGTTATAAATTGTGTATTTTTATACCGATTGTCAAATAGTTGTTGTTTGTTGGATTGTTTAAATAACATTACTTCATAAAATATTCATTGAAATCTATAAACCATATCAATATGATGACAATATGCAATACTTGCTTCCGTTGCACGAATATCTTTTGCTTGACTTGACTTCCATAAACCTTAATAGACTGATCAATCATCAAAATTGGTTCTTAATTATATCGAGTGTTAGCACTGTTCAAGTGGTGGCTGTAGGCCCATAAGACATGGAAAATAATTAAGTAACAGATCACTTATATTATATTAAAATATTGAAATTTTTATGATTTATTTATTGGCAGGTAGTTTTCCTTTTATTTTATCAAGACAAAATGAGATATATTATTAATAACAAAGGTGAATCTCCCCACACAAGGTGCGCTGAAAGTGAAACATCCGAACAAAGTTACAAAGTCACCGGTGCCACCGTCAAGTGGGCAAGTCGTTTTCGTTAAATAATTTTATTTAGGGAAAGATATTTATTATAGGTCGGAGTTAGCATAACATAAAGCTACATTTGCTAATGCGCGAGTGACTACTTTGGCTTGTCTCTGACTAAATTTTATATGCGAGAGTTGTGAAAAATAGTATGATAATATAGAAGGTCAGTCACCCAGGTTTAGACATTCCTAAAATTATAAGAACAAAATTCATGGTCTAATTGAAGGCTAGTCACCCAGGTTAAGACAATATAGAAGCCCAAGGCTTCCCCCACATCCGCAAAGCAAACTAGGGAAACCCATGCAGTCTCCGCAAGCACAAAACAACCATCACGGTCCTAAATGCACATACCAATTTCTACCTTATTAAGAGAGGAATAGAATGATACATCTATATTACATGTATACCTTCCAAGTGCCGATTTTAACCGATCATAAAGTGGGCATACTTGTGTTTCTATCTTCATTTTTTATTTTACTTCATTGTATTTTATATTTTAATATATGATATATTTTTTTTATTAATTTATTAGTCTGTGTTTTTATAACATCTATGCTGTTTAAATTTAATTTAATTTGAATTTGAAACAAAAGACTTAATTACAGTTTTAATGCCCCTATTTTTATTCAATCATGAAATTGATCCCCTATTCTAAAATCACTCAATTTTGGTACGTCCATCAGATTTTTCAACTTAAAAAAAATGGCAGAAACTAAGTATTTAATTTTTTGATCACTCTACATCATCAAATTGTATGTCCCATCTTTTAAAATATTTTAAATCACCAATTAATATTTTTAGCTTAAACTAGGTAGATAATAAAATTAAAATGAAAAACATTCATAAATTTTAATATAATTTTATTTTGTATAAATATAAAAACCAACATTAAATTACCCCCTTCAAAAATAACACTGAACTGTTACTTTTTTTTTTACCTATTTAAAATTATACATTAGAAAAGACACATCCCATGTAAAATCAGAAGAAAAAAAAAATATCAACCTTAATTATTGAAAGTTTACAATAAAATTTACTTATGATTTAGTAATTTCAAAATTTTAAACAGCTTGAATGCACGTCACATCGAATGTGAACTTCAAGTTCAACAATACTTCTTCCGGTTATATTTATAAGCAAAAAAATACATTTTGAAATATAGACCGAATACATTTGTTATTCAATAAAACTAAAATATAATTTTTGTTTATAAATGTGACCGGATGAGTATTTGCCAACAATAATTGGTACACATTCAAATGTTACTTCCAGTAACTTCTTAAAAAATGATAATGAGATAAATTAACTCTTTTTGTTTTCTGTTTTTTTTTAGTAGGAGATAAATTAACTCATTTACGAAATACATGTACTTTGATAAAATAAACTTATAATTTATTCAAATAAGCTTATTAGCATTGTCAAATGGAATCTAAAATCCTCAAAAGTGATGAATACAACACAATTTTTTTATATCTTTTCCATATGTGAGCGTCATCAAAACTAATGAGTTTTGCTCTTTCTTTGTATTGTTTCTGTGTATTTTTGTTTCACCTTAATTAACCTCTTGTTGAGCTTGCCTTATAATTTTGTTGGCTATTGACTTTCTAATAATTAATAGGTACGAGTATTTCTTTGGGAATGAATTTTCTTATGATTTTTTCTTACAAATTGATTTTTTTCATTAAAAAAAACTAGTGGGATTTGCTTTTCAATATTTCCGTCCAAACAAAGTGTAAGTGTTTCTTGAGAGGAACAAAGTCTAAATATTGTCGTCCATATATTAATCATTAAAAATAAAGTCGTCGAATGAGGAAAAAAAATATACACAAGAAAAATAATATTTTTAATAGGTTATTGACTTCATTGATTTAGTATTAATACAAAATTACTACTATTAAATAATTTTTGTCAGATCATTGTTGCTACTGGGGAGCTTCATGATTGAGATTATTAATATGTTGGTGCTTTGATAATGTCATTAGCGCGGAGTGATCACCATTGTAAGATGTGTTCACTAATAATTTATTGCCAAGTGCATGGTGAAGTGAAATATTTGCAATCTATACTAAGTATACCATTGTCCAAATATAGAAAAGTTCATGAATCATGTCAACAAAAAAGTTCATTAATCATGATGACAAATCTTAAGTCCTAACCATAGCATGAGTGTGTTTCTTTCTTATTTATTTTTTTGGCTAGCACAAGAGTTTTTTTTAGGTGAAGTGTTTTTATCAAAAAAATTTAAGGTAAATTTCAATATTTGAATGATAAAGTTAGAAAATATTTAAAATAAAATAATTTTATAAAATATTTTGTCAAAATTAAATTTAAGGAAAATTTCAAATATTTTCTCCATCCTTAAGTATCTATTGTTTTTTCACATATTTGTATGTGTATATTCTTAAAGAATTATTTGGAAACTTCTCATCTTTCTAAGATAAACTGCTAATCTATACTATTACAAAGAAAACAAGTTGTTTTGAGTTGACTCTTTTTCCTTTTTTTTTTTTTTGGGTCGAAAGACATGAGATTTCAATAAAAATGCGGTATAACCAAAAATTCGGTTAAAACCACAAGTCAAATACAAACGAAGCTTTGGGAAATTAGCTCCAATATTACACTGTCAATACAAATAAACACTAAGGCGCAAGAGAGATCAAAGGAATTATCAAAGATATATTAATCCCCCTACTTAACAGAAGCAACTAAAGGAAAGCTAACACAACCAAGCCTAATGCTAAAGCTTTGACTCTTTTTCCTTTCAACTATACCTTTTGTTTTGGACCGGTCTAAGACCTAGGCCCAATTGCTTGGGTCCAATAAAAAACTAAGCCCAAATACTGCATTTGGCAATTTACTCGCAACACACCTCTTCTTCGTGGG
>Ga0315914_1007329_pt1 | contig 15292 bp, 9 predicted proteins | sample MpolenodulesMG_FD_203920 | JGI IMG/M metagenome (GOLD analysis project Ga0315914, IMG submission 203920) | Medicago polymorpha root nodule microbial communities from Los Angeles, California, United States - elongated nodules | ecosystem: Host-associated > Plants > Roots > Nodule | place: USA... | reverse complement strand
ACAAAATATTTCCTTAAAAAAAGTGTACAAAATATTGTCAAAAAAAAAGGCATGAAATTGGTTAAAAAAAAAAGTGTACAAAATATTGACAAAAAAAAAAGGCATGAAATTAGTGAGATCAATTTTTCTAGTATTGTGTACAAAATATTGTAAAAAAAAAAAAACAAGAAGGCAAGAGGATAGGAATGAAATTGGTGCGATGTATTTTTTAGATGGAATTTGTTAGGTTAAATTACTGTTAACCTAATACAGCAAATGAGCGGAAAAATATTAGGTTAAATTGCTGCAGACCTAACAAAATTAATAAATAAGGATGTACAAAATATTTCCTTAAAAAAAAAGTGTACGAAATATTGTAAAAAAAAGGCATGAAATTGGTTAAAAAAAAGTGTACAACAGAATATTGTCAAAAAAAAAGGCATGAAATTAGTGAGATGAATTTTTCTAGTATTGTGTACAAAATATTGTAAAAAAAAAGGAAGGAAAGAGGATAGCAAAAAAAAAGGCAAGAGGATAGGAATGAAATTGGTGCGATGCATTTTTTTTAAATGGAATTTGTTAGGTTATGTTACTGCTAACGTAATACAGCAAATGAGCGGGAAAATATTAGGTTAAAATACTGCAGACCTAACAAAATTAATAATAAGGATGTACAAAATATTTTCTTAAAAAAAGTGTATAAAATATTGTTAAAAAAAAGGCATGAATTTGGTTAAAAAAAAGTGTACAAAATATTGTAAAAAACAAAAAAAGGCATGAAATTAGTGAGATGAATTTTTCTAGTATTGTGTACAAAATATTGTAAAAAAAAAAAGGCAAAAGGATAGCAAAAAAAAGAAGCAAGAGGATAGAAATGAAATTGGTGCGATGCATTTTTTTAGAAAGAATTTGTTGGGTTAAATTACTGCTAACCTAATACAGTAAATAAGCGGGAAAATATTAGGTTAAATTGCTGCAGACCTAACAAAATTAATAAATAAGGATGTACAAAATATTTCCTTAAAAAAAAAAGTGTACGAAATATTGTCAAAAAAAGGCATGAAATTAATTCATAAAAAAGTGTACAACAAAATATTGTCAAAAAAAAAGGCATAAAATTAGTGAGATGAATTTTTCTAATATTGTGTACAAAATATTGTCAAAAAAAAAAAAGAAGGCAAAAGGATAGCAAAAAAAAGGCAAGAAGATAAGAATGAAATTGGTGCGATACATTTTTTTAAATGGAATTTGTTAGGTTAAATTATTGTTAACCTAATATAGCCAATGAGCAGGAAAATATTAGGTTAAATTGCTGCAGACCTAACAAAATTAATAAATAAGGATGTACAAAATATTTCCTTAAAAAAAAGTGTATAAAATATTGTAAAAAAAAAGGCATGAAATTGGTTAAAAAAAAGTGTACAAAATATTGTAAAAAAAAAAAAGCATGAAATTAGTGAGATGAATTTTTCTAGTACTGTGTACAAAATATTGTCAAAACAAAGCAAGAGGATATAGGAATGAAATATGTGCGAGACATTTTTTTAGATGAAATTTGTTTGGTTAAATTACTGCTAACCTAATACTGCAAATGAGCGGGAAAATATTAGGTTAAATTGCTGCAGACCTAACAAAATTAATAAATAAGGATGTAAAAAATATTTCCTTAAAAAAAAGTGTACAAATATTGTAAAAAAAAAGCATGAAATTGGTTAAAAAAAAGTGTCCAAAATACTGTAAAAAAAAAAAGACATGAAATTAGTGAGATGAATATTTCTAGTATTGTGTACAAAATATTGTCAAAAAAAAAAAGAAAGAAGGCAAGAGGATAGGAGTGAATTTGGTGCGATGTATTTTTTTAGATGGAATTTGTTAGGTTAAATTACTGTTAACCTAATACAGCAAATGAGCAGGAAAATATTAGATTAAATTGCTGCAAACTTAACAAAATTAATAAATAAGGATATACTAGACTTAACGTTAATATACATGTAGGATAATATCAATAAATTTAAATCATTCCCTAAAAGAGAATTTCTAATACTCCCTCGGTCCCAAATTATAAGGAAAAAAAACTCATTTTCTTTGTTTCAAATTATAAAAAAAAAGACCAACTTAGCATATTTAATTATGTTTTTTCAAAAAACTATCTTTTCCAAAGGAAAATTAAATGCAAAGTGCATCAATTTGCTCTCTTTTTTATTCTCTCTATAATCAACTACCAATGAAAATTGTTTTTACATCTTCCTATAAAACTTACTTCAAAGTTAACACAAAAAACTATGTTACAAACTACAATGTTTTAATTTTCTTAATAAGTGTGATTTTTTTTTGTTGCTTAGAATATGGGACGGAGGGAGTATAAAATAATGAGTATATTAATATATTATGTGCTAGTTCATTTTGTTTTTTTCCTGGTTCGATGTATTATAGTCAACATTTAAAAAAAAGAATCAATAAAGATATCATTTTCCACATTTATTGTGGTCAACATTTTTGATTGGTTAAATACTCCCTCCGTTTTTAAATATAAACAAAATTGAATTTTTAGGTTCATTCATTTAATGGTGTATGTAGTCTATATTATGAATTATATACATTATTAAATGAATGAACTTAAAAAATCAATTTTGCTTATATTTATAAACGGATGGAGTATATTTTTTTTTAAAAAAATGTTTAAAAAGGAAATTAACTGACAAGATGTTTTATTCCCGTTTAATTCCTTTTTTCATTTATTGTAGTAATCCGTAATAATCTCTATAAATTAATTCTAATAGGTGTTGATTTTCTACATTGAATAGAGAAGAGGAGATGACTACCGCCATTAACCGAGTGTTTTTCTTCATTGTATTGTTATGCGTTGCATATGTTTTGACTCCAGGTACATTTACTAGTTGTTACATAACTCAATATTTTTCTTTCACTATTGATATTTTTTTTTTGTCATAATAACATTGAAAATTTATAATGTAATCTCATTTACGAAGAGGAGTTTGAAATGAAAACTCTATTTTGAGTTTGACATTACGATTTCTTAAAATATGTAAAATACGAACATTAGACAATCTTTTCAAATTTCTTATCTTAAAGAGAATTTTGGACATAATATGATCATATTTATTTGTTAAACTCGTTGGATTTTAAATGATCTTATGAACTCAAAACTTCAATGCGCACACATTTGTTAACAATATTCTATCAATTTTAGGAGGAGCAAATTGATTCAGCATTTGACAACAATCTCTTTCCTCATTGCATTGGCGAAAGTTCATGTCCAGATAATGACAAGTGTGAGTAAAACTAGTCATTACTCTAACGGTGGCAAGTGTTTTGGAAATGAATGTTGTTGTAGACCTGTAATATGATTGCAGCAGCTTCTCAAAGGAGTATTTGTAAACAGTGTCTTAATGACCGACACAAAAATAAGTTAAAAAATAAATATCATTATTTTAAATAATAATGTTATATGCATTTAATTTACATGCACTTATTGTTATTTCACACATATGTTGCCACATATTTAGATTGTGTTTGGTAGGGAGGGAGGGAGGGAGGGGGAGAGAGAGACGAGTATTTCAGTTGTTTGGTTGTGGTGAGAAATCGATGAGAGATATTAAAACATGTAGGACCCACATGTTTTAGACTCTTTGATGAACCGGGAAGAAACCATAGTTTTGATTTTTCTTAGTTTTTCAATTATATCTTTTGATTGCATCATAAAAAACAAGAAATTATAAATACTCGAACACGTGCTTATGGGACTGGATAAATTAAGGGACAAGATACCAGACAAAAACTGAAATTCTTATCTCCCAATAAACCATGTATGACGACTTTTGTCCCAAATACAAATTGTATAAAAATATCAAAATAATCTTATGTTCGCCAATCGTCAAACAAGATAAAATATTATTCAATACATTAACATTTTGTTTGGTAGAAGAGGAGAGAGAGAAGTTGGAGAGAGAGGAGAAGATGTGTATTTCTCTTGTTTGGTTGTGATGAGAAATAAGGGATAGAGAGAGTTTAAACATATGGGATTAGATTTTTTAGACTCTGCACAACAACTGGATAAGCTCCATAGAATTCTGAATAAGTTTCGATATATTTTGATTTTTCAACTGAAACGCGTAAAATCACAATTGGAACTGCACTTAAGTGCAGCAAAGCCAGAGGCAGTTAACTGATGCCGGATATGCCAACAGTAGTTAACTACCGCTGGGGTAAATTCATAACTTTCATATCCTGTTCTCTATTCAATGTGAAAAATCAACACCTATTAGAGTCCATTTGTAGTTGTAGAGATTATTACAATAAATGAAAAAAATTAAATGGGAATAAATCCTCTAATTAGTTAGTTTCCTTTTTTACAAATATTTTTAAAAAAAAGATATATTTAACCAGTCAAAAGTTTTGACCACAATAAATGTGGAAAATGTTTTTTTTTAATTGATTCCTTTTTTTAAAAATGTTAACTATATAATACATTGAACCTGTAACGCCCATAATAAGATTGTTTAGATTATTACCCAAGCGCTAAAATTTCGTATCTGGATACATTAAATCTGTAACATCCCTCAGGATTAATTCTTTCTAATGTAGGATTAATTCTTTATCATTAATTTTGCCCTCTAATAATTATTGGTACACTACTTCAAAAACATTATACTCACTCAATTTACACTTATTATTGAGTAAAAGGAAGAGGAAAGTAGCTCGAGCCTACAAATGTGTCGGTTTGAGCAAAACATTATACTCACTCAATTTACACTTATTATTGAGTAAAAGGAAGAGGAAAGTAGCTCGAGCCTACAAATGTGTCGGTTTGAGCAAGATGCAAAACAGGGGGAGAATATTTATAATATTAAAACAATATAACATTAACTACCAAGTTCCATAATCTTCAATTAAGTTTTGTCCTAATAAAATTACAGGCTTTCTGCCTTCATCCAGACACCCAAAGAATTACCAGAAGGGGAAAATCAAATTTACAATGTTTTGAGACGCAATAACAGATTAGGCAAAAGTTTTAGTGCCAGTACTCAATGATTGTTGCTCCAATTCCTGGAGTAAATTGAACAAAACGATTAGAAAATACGAGTAATAAAATAGTATTAGGCTCTGGTCATCAAAAGTTGAAGATAACTCTTAATCCACAAAAAACTGGTGTTCACCATCTCTCTTTGGTACTTGACCTGCAAAACAGCAAATATCAGCATTAACAAACAAGTATCGGGCCAAAATTAAAAGGGGGTATGTTTGTGTCACGATACTTTTGACCTATGAAGCACGGACACTCATTGGATTAGGCGTTTCTGGTGTCGGACACGGACACGACACCGACACTTGTAATTACACTGAATTATGTCATTTTTTAAAATTATTAGCTGTGTCGACGGGTCAGTGTCCGTGTCGTGTCCGGTGTCCGTGTCCGTATCCGTGCTTCTTAGCTTGTGACACATTTCCCAACCAGTTGCCAGTTGCCACAGCTACAGTTTGAGCAACAGATCAAAGCCAAAATAGGCAGAGCTTATCATAAGTGGCAAGTCAAGAATACACAGAAAAAGAGACAACAATGTAACAGTGAATTCTCACCTATTCAAGTCTCTGCTGTTCGAAAACCACCCCCTATCCTTGCTACCTTGAAATTGTCTTCTGTCATCAGTAGGGCGCATCGACATATCACCTGTGCCACGGGATCGTGGTCGGTCCGTAAAATCCACACTTCTTGAATCCTCAAATGAGCCAGACCGAGATGGTGGCCTATCAGAAAAACCAGCAGTCTTTCCTGCTGACGAACCAGGCCTTTCAACAGCTTTCTGCCCAAAACGAACTTTATCATCCAAATCACGAATAATTAGTTCCAGCTCCCTTTCTTTCTCTAGTAGCATTGCACGTGTACCAGTTTGGTCTCCACCAGCATCATCTGAAGATTCCTTATTTGAATTTGTAGACTCCTTTTCAAGTTGCTTCTTCAAATTATCAATTTCTTCTTTTAATAATTTTTCCTCCATGGTCTCAGGCCTGAAATGTAACTTCAAAGTCAACAAGGTACCACATATATTTGAAAGATCAATAACTTGCAAATTAAGTAAAACCTTATTGATTAAACCAAATTATGCTGCAATGCTGTGCACAGCCAAGTAAAATGAACATAAACAAGAACCAGATCACATTTATATAGCAAGAGGTTGATCAAAGCCAAACTATTGGGAGTAAATGATATAGAATCTTGAATGAAACTATTTTTAAAACACTTGAATAAAACTTTTAGCAATCTACCTGTTGGGCTTATAGGTCTTAAATAACGAAAAATTAAAAGGAAGACTGATAATTGGCGGGTGATATACAAAATTTCAATGAGAGCTGAATAGTACCATCTAGCACTCCTATTTGTTTCTAGAAATTAGGTTAAAAGTACTACAACAAAAAGCTCAAATCAACCAAAACTAAAACCCTAATAATGTAGCATTTCCCTTTCAAAATTAAGCTAGTTACAAATAGCAAACCCCACAAACATCATACCAATCTGTGTAGTCAATAGTGGATAGCAGAGCATAGCCTACCCCACACAACGCTATAACAGGTGGCAGTATGGGCATTACATTGACGGTAAGGGAAACAATAATAGAAATGTATGCCATGCTATCATACACATAAAAGCTCAAAACTACGATAATACACAAAACTAAAGCTATTCAACTAATAATCACAGTTCATTGTTACCAATATTCAATCCCAATATGACGCAAGTTAGATTAATAGTGAAATGACCACAAAAAACAAAAAAAAAAACAAAACAGAGGGAGTGACACTAAGTTGAGGGCATATCAGGTTCTTTTTCCTTGATCTTCACTTTAGCGTCTGCAACAGCCGCTATTCGCCTGATAATAAAAAACGGAACACAATGGGGTTTCATGAAGCACCTACAGGACCTTAAACCACGCAACTATAACAGCGGCTATGGAGTACAAAGTAATTGGCCTCTATTTGGCTGTTACACCCTCTAGGATTACAAATAACCCAACTCAACCAAAGTATTTAAGGCTACTAGTATTTCCCCTAAATATCAAAACACACACCCTGTTCTGTTCGGATAGTTGCTAGAAACCTTTGAATTTTCTCCTTTGGAGTCCCCTTGACCTCCAAACTTATTTCTAAGCTTTGAATCAGTCTCTTACCGCACAGTAATCCCAAATAGGCCCTCTGTACCAAAATCATCAATCTCAAATCCTTTGGCAGCTAAAATAGCAAATTCTAATCTCTGGGAAATCCCCACAAACTACTGCAAAGCATCAAATAGCATCTCAGGACAGAGCCAAACAAGTCGAGCAAAAGCTTAACAAACACAGAACCAAAACAAAGTCAAAACTGAATAGAGAAGGTGAAAGGAACTGAATCATAAGCAAATTTAAAAAGAAGTAGCAATAAAACTAGTTAGATCCGTGTCCACCTGCTCCCTTTCTTTGTCAACTCCCAACACAGACTCCACTCCACTTCCAAATACAGCCTAACATATTGAACCTCAGGCCACTTGAAACCTTAAGGCTGAAACAGAATTCCCAAAATATGGTGCATGATAATTAAGAGAGCACACACAAACAAAAAGGCCAGTGAGCCACCTACTGGATGTCTTCCAGTTTCCCATACTTCCTGGCCAAAACTAGATTGCAATCTTCAAGACAAAAAATCTATAGAGTCTGGTACAGCAAAAACAGTAGATCCCAGGTCACCAACAGCAGTACACCAGCCAAAGCGAGATGCTGCCCTGAGTTTTGAACGTGACCCCAGGTCACGACAAAAAATATTACAGACTTTTAAAAAGGAAAGGACAGGGCAATAAGCATAAATCTATAGAGTCTGGTACAGCGAAAACAGTAGATCCTCCTGAAGGTGGATGATAGCTCTAACTCGATGTTGGAATCCTAGGATAAGGGTTACAGAAGGAAAAGAGAGGAAGAACGTAATACAAGTAATCTGAAAAAATGGTTGATAGATAATTTGGTACAATAACTAACCTAAGACATATATTCCTACCAAATAATTAGGACAAGTACTGGTACTGCTAGTATACACCAAAGTCTAAAATATTAAGACTTAACAAAACCAAATATTTTTGCTCATGTCAACTCTTCCAGAAAATGAAAATCAACATAAGATAAAAATGGATAGACAAGGAGTATCATTGTAGATGACGATCAAGGATTTTGATAGATAATTGTCCGGAAATTATCCTTCGCACTGGACGAAAGATAAATCCAGGCCAACCAAGGATAAATCCAAAGATAAATCCAGGTCATGAAGAATGAATAGAAGTTTTACTGAGAACACTCCAAAATCAATCGTCAACCAAGCAGAATACCATAAGTCTCCTCTCCCGACCTTTTTATGGCCTATGTCTACCGAATTCAGTTAGAATTGGAATTCTAACTAATCACTAAGCACTTAACTAACAGAACCCATTCCATTTGGCTTACCTAACATATTCTCTAGGAGGAAATCCTTGAATTTAGCAGAAACAGAGCAAATAAAAGGTGAGAGATAAACCTGCACTAAGATATTGAAACTTTATTGTGTTGACCTGACAATAACATGAGTATGGGTTGCACACATGGTTGTTGAAGTATATCCCCCTCAGGCATCACACGAATACAAAATATTTCAACAACTGAAAATATAAGCTGAATTTTTTTAAAACATCACTCCTTTTATGGGCATGATAACACTTAACTAGTACACGAGCAATCTTCTAGGAGATTCATAATCCATCTACAATCCTACTATAAGACTTTATTTCTACCATAAAACATAACCACAATAACAATAAATAGTTTCATAAATCACCATAATATAATTATTATTGGTCCCCTTTTTATCACCCCTGCTGAACTTGAAATGAAAATTGTCCTCATATTTCCATGCTCTAAAAATAATCCACTACATACAAAAAGTAGGTATATTCTACCTTAATAAGTTGTTCTACTAGTTTAGAGCAAAAAGGAGCCATTTCGCATGCTTCTTTGACTAACTAACTTAACCATTCAGTTGATGAAAGAAATCTAAATTGATCAGATATATTTGTTCCAATGAAAATTTTATATCAAATATCACTTCATTTATAGAAACCCCTTTGAAGTTACAATAAAATTTGGTTGGGAGGAGAGAACCCACTTTGTGTGCCCTAAGGTTTGTAGACGGAGATTAGTCACCGCTAAACGGCGGTAGAAACTTATACCCATGACATGTTACTCCCCACCAAAAAAAAAAATGGCTGCAAAGTAAGTAAATCTAGGACTCTCCCACGAAACCCCTAGTTATATAACATACTTATACTTATAGGACTTCAATTCCATCGTGAATGCCATGAAATTACCTTCAAACAAATCAATAATATATTTTAAAATACTTCATATAAAAATTGTTCTATTACCAGATTTCTAAATTGCAATGATTAGTCTTATCCCTAGTCATGCCTCGCTATCCCTTGCTTCTTCAACCCAAAGATATCTGTGTGTTTGATTATTTTCCCTATCTATAACTAATAAATAAATTATCTAAATATGACAAATTTCGTTCATAATGAACCACAACTTGCATCCACCTCTCTTTTATCTTCACGTTTGATTTCAATAGGTACTCCATGGTTTACCTCTTTTTAGCCATCTTGGAGTGTGATCTATGATTTAAATGCTATAAGATGTTTATATTATTAACACTTGGATGTAAAAAAGAATCAATTTAATACCTTTCAAAAGTGTGAACTATATATACCCTTTCACTGTAACCATCCTACAATAGGGAGCTATTGCCATGTAGGTTATGCCGATTAATTTTGCACAAAATGAAACCGTGTATTCTCTCAAATCTCAATATTTGAAAACTTAATGCTCAATTGAATTCATCCAAGTTTTGATTGAAAAAGCATTGATGCATATCATGTATGATTTATCAACATAGTATTGACAATTAGCAATTGAATTCAGCATTTTCCACTCTGAAAGAATGTTTTGAATCTAGAATTATGAACCTTGTGTACAACCCTTGAAATTTTCAAATGGCGCCGCCAAAAATCCAATGATATCGATGGCGGACCATGGCACAGAGCCAAAATCCAATATACCGGCCGCCATATCCGAGAACGGCGCCATGGCACCGTCATCCTTCACAAATTAGGCATACTGGTTTTCCAAAAATCCGACACCTATATCTCCGCCATGGTGGATATTTGAAAACACTGAACCCACCTATATACACAGAGTATTGAGCTAAGATTTTTTATTTTAGAATTTTAACCTTAATATATAACCTACTAGCAAACTAAGACAGTACTGAGCATTGAAGCTTTTTAATGTAGCCAGTTCACATAGTAAAACCATAAAGAGTTAAAAGACAAACTAGGTCGCAAGTACTATGAAATAAAATTATCAGCCCCTCTTAAAGTATTATGTATGTACTTGAAACATATGAAACCCTTGGCTTGTACTTCAGTGCCACATCTATCCTGTATTCCTATGACAAATTACAACCTCGGCTTTGTAAAATTTAGGGTGACAAGAAAGAATCATCGACACTAAAATTCCATCCAGTAACCAATCTATCTAGCAAGCATTACACAGAAAACCATATGAAGAAGTGAAAAGGACTGCAAAATAATTGGCTAAACTAACCAACCTATCTCCAAAATAACTGAAAAAGCACCTGACTTCTATATCCAACATACATAACACTTAATGAGCATTGCAATAAGACGAAACACTTAATGAGCATTGCAATAAGACGAAACACTTAATGAGCATTGCAAAAAGACGAAGCACCTGACTTCCATATCCAACTAGCGTTTAATAGCTCAATAACTGGAAACCTCTTAATTATCGCAATTAATTACACTAAAATCTTCCTTATGTTTTCCTAACCACTATGTCACATCCCCTATTAGCTCTTGGATACACACAGGAATCATTTACTTAGCTAATAACAAAAACACGTCAAAGAGCTTAATCTTTCAATACACATGTCCCTGACAGAATACGAAACCATCACCGATAACGATACTCAAACTCATCTATTACTCCTGCTATAAACTTACGACATTAACAAAATGTATACAATGTGATAAGTTTCGCCCATCTGATTCACCTATACTATTAATGCTCCCATGACTCTAATTAATTGAACACACCATAAAAGGAACGTAAATAGTTCTGATTTAAATGACTGAGCTAATAAGAAAAAAAGAAAAGCATAAGATCAGAATTAACCTATCAACGGCGCGATGCTCCAATTCAAGATCCATCTTCCGCCAATCCTTACCACGCTCGCTAAGCAAAACCTCCCTGGGTTTGGCATCTCCAAAAGGATTCACCTTTGGCCTCGGTTTCAGCGCACCGTCTTGACCTTCAGAGCGATTGGACTGAGCACTTGAAGGCCTGCTGGAATGTGAACTTGTAGGCCTACTCGTCTTTTTTGCCTCAATCTCAGAATCCAGCTTCTTCCAATCATATCCTTTCTCCGCCAACACTTCCTCCCTGGGCCTCGCCGCACCAAATGGATTCGGCTTATTCGTCTTCACCACCGGAGATTCATCGACAGAACCATCACCTTTCCTTGGATCCAAAACCAACCTCGGACGTTGTTGTTGCTGCTCCGTATCACGCGGCGCTCCTCTAGCCCACCGATCTGGTTCCACAGCAGAACCTCTGGCCCACCGATCTGGTTCCATTCCAGAATCACGAGAACCGCCATAAGATCTAACAGGAAGAGGTTTCTTACCAACCGCCCAATTATCCACTCCATCTGCCTTAGATTCACCACCACCAAAACCACCACCACCACTGCCACCATATCGATTCTGATTCTGATTCTGACGACCGGAATCAAACGACGGAAGCGACTTCTTCACCGACGCCCAATTATCCACCTCATCAGCCCTCGAAGGTTCAAATTCCGAAACCCTAGAACTCGGCGCTCTACGTTCATCATCAAATCCACCATAAGATCTTCTTCCAGCGCCCCAAGAACCATCACCAGAGGCTCCCTCACGATCCCTACCACGACCACCACCACCACCGCCATAGGAAGAGAAACCACCGCCAAGACGGTTAAACTGCATTTCCTCAGCAGAACGTTCCTTAGGACCGGTAGGAAGACGAAGCATCTCCTCCGGTGTCAAACGAGGGATATCAGCGGCGGCACCACCGGAGGAGTAACCGCCACGTGTGAATTCAGAGAGCGACATCTTCTTATTCTTCTTCGGTTTGGTAGTCACGGCTTCCTTGAGACTAGGGAAGTTGTCTGACGGAGCGGCCGCTGACTTAGCTGCCGCTTCACGTTCCTCGGCTTCGGCAGCCTCCGAATCGGCCGCCCAAGCTCCGATATTGCCCCAGGGTTTCGACATTTTCGAGATCTCAAAAAAATTGAAGAGAGCGAGATTGGTTTTTTTGTGTTATTGTTGTTGTTTGAAAATGTGGTTGTTGAGCCGGGGCTCCGTTAATGGAGCCGGAGCTCCGAGAACATGCAAAAGATAAAGAAAGGAAGGGGAGAGGTTAGAATGCGAAAGGGAATGCGAATGCGAATGGAGAGGAAATGAAAAAGAATGAGATTAAAGAGAGGATCGATTGGTCACGCGCGGCACGGTTTCTTTCCTTGCATGTGGGAAAGAAACTACCCAAAACTAATTAATTAATATTAATTAATCAATGCTTCATCTAGTTTTCATTCTTGTTTCCATTTAGTAATTTTGCTAAAAATGTGTAAGCTTCAGCCAATTACACTGTCTATTTTTTAAATTTAGAATTCATTATGTATAGTTGGGGTAAAGATATATACTATTACACTTTTGATTAAGGGTTTGTTAACAAATGCTATTAAGTATTGTAAGAATACTTGTTAATAAGGATTTGAAAACGAAAAAAAATTATAACTTTAATGTAAAAAAGTTGTTTTTAAGGCACTTGTTAGAAAAAAAAATTGCTTAAGAAAAAAATTATATTTTAAACATCTTATCAAGTGTTCTAAGAACACTTGTTAGTGTTCTTAGAACACTTGTTATGTAAATTATAAGTAAATTTGATTTTTTAAGTTCATTCAATTAATGATGTATGTGGTCCAATATTATGTGGTTCATTCAATTAATTGAATGAACCTAAAAAATCAAATTTGTTTATAATTGATAACGAAGATAGTAATAATATTTTTAAAGTTATGCATTTTCATAGGAATAAAGTTATACATATAATTGATTATTGTGATTTTCAATGCATAAAATTAAAACAAATTCTTTAAAAAAAATATATAGATTGAGTGTAAATTTTCATTTTAAACTGATCTCTTACTCCTTTTTTTTTTTTTTAGAAATCTGATCTCTTACTTAAAATTTTGCTATATTTGAATGCGAGTCACATATAGACTTTTACGAGGGAGATTGAGTCGGATTGTCTGATAGTCTAAAGCTAGGCTAGTTGGTGGATTATTTTCATGCAACCCATGTTGTAGAGACTTGTTGTTTAGTTCCTTTTTTAAGACTTGTTGTTTCCACTCCAGCCTTTATTACGAAATATTATAAAATTACACATTTATTTTTATCGGTAGTTAACTGTCATCGGATCTGCGTTTAAAAAAATGTCACTTCGGTAGTTAATTATCGCTGAATAAGGAATATCGATAGTTAACTGCGTCGTCAGCTAAGTTTTTTAGCAATCTCAAAAGTGGGAACATCAATTATCAACTTTTTTTTAATTTCTTTTTCTCCTGTTTACGATGAGGTTTTGTTCAAGGAGAAATGTTAGCAACACACATTTTAATACACTTTTTTCAACACACTCCCTTTGATTTGTTAAAATTTATATGATCTCACATAATATGTTGAAAAATGTATGTTGGTAGCGTTATTCTTTGTCTAAATTCTGTGAACCATACTAATGTTTTATCTAAGTTTTTTTTTTTTGTTCTCCTTTTGTATTTTGGCAAAGTATTACTCTGTTTCTCTCCTTCCCTCTTAAATAGAATTGCCATATTTTATCCTGACTCGTATTTATCAAGCCAACAAGATATTTTAATTTAGTCACCTTATCTAATTATATCCCACTCTCGTAAATTTCCTAAATAAATAAATAAAAATCTCACTCTCGTAAATGTTATCTTGTTACAAGACTTTTTTCATGAATTATTTGGAGCAAGTGCTATATATTTACGCCCTCGTAAAAATGACATGTTTATGTCTTTATAAAAATTTCCATCATGAAGTTTTAATCTTTGATAAATTTAAATTTATTTGATTATCATTAAACTTTTAAATTTTTTAATGACTCAAACATATCAATCTTTTATGAAGACTAAAAATGGATCAAAGGAAACTTTTTTACTAGGGATAAATTTAAATTTGTTTGCTTATCATTAAACTTTTAAATTTTTCAATGACTCAAACATGTCAGTTTTTTATTAAGACTAAAAATGGATCAAAGAGAACTTTTTACAATGTTCCTAATATGTCTGAAAAATATTATTAAAAAATTAAGGATAGTCTAATAGATTTGAATATATCTCCAAAAAACATATTTAAATATAGCAGAGCCTAAAACTCTATCAAAAATTTTATAGGAACTCAAACATGTCTGTTTTTCTTACGAGGACTAAAAACTTATTTAATCTATATCTATTTTATTAATGGAGGATTGAAGTGGAAATTTTACCATTCCAAATATATTATTCCTTCAAACTAAACCAACCACCAAATCCATTATTATGACTCTGGAGGATGGTAGTGCACATTCAACATCGTCATTCTTTGTACACTAATTAGCAAATGATTTTAAACAAGCACAAAACTTAGGTACAATTCTTTAGGTGCTTTTCGTATGGTTCTTAACTAAAAATATAACTTTTTTAAAGATAACAAACTTTGAGAGAATTATGGATTTAAGGAAATCATGTTGAATTTAGTTAAGAATCATAGAAAAAGCACATAAGGAATTACACATAAGTCTTGTCCTTTAAACAATGATGTCAAACTTCATTTCCTATATATTATCAAATTAATTTTTTTTTATACAAAATTATCAAACTAACTTATTACGTGAATGTGATTGGTCGCTAAGACTCTTTCTTTTTTTTGATGACGCTAAGACTCTTTCTAGTGATTGCGATCTAGTACTTCTCGTGCAAGAAGATCGTGACATCCACCAAGAAGATACAATTATTACAAAAAAAATAAAAATAATACAATAAATAGATAAATAATGACATCAATAACATCGAGTGGGATTTTTTTCCCCTAAAAAAAAACTAGAGTGGAATTTTAAGCTACCAACATATC
>Ga0315914_1007322_pt1 | contig 15305 bp, 10 predicted proteins | sample MpolenodulesMG_FD_203920 | JGI IMG/M metagenome (GOLD analysis project Ga0315914, IMG submission 203920) | Medicago polymorpha root nodule microbial communities from Los Angeles, California, United States - elongated nodules | ecosystem: Host-associated > Plants > Roots > Nodule | place: USA... | reverse complement strand
TTTTTGAACATAATATGAATATATAAATGTCGAATATAATAAACGGACATAACATGGATACAATTTGAACATAAAAGAGTTATAATTTTTCCATTTATATGAACATAAAATGGCCATTAAGGACGAAAAACAAAATAATTTTTTTTGTGCGGATGAAAACTTTCAGTTTAATTTTTTAGGGACTAAAATCAAAATTCGCTATATTTATAAGGACGAAAAACTTATTTGACCCTTATAAATATATTGTAAAAAAATCGTAAAGCATTAAATACACTCATTAGTATTAAAATTAAATAAATGAGAGTTGGAAAAAGTGTTATAATTAATAACTATAAATTAAAAATTGTGACATTTTCTTATAAATAGTACTAAAAAGATGTTTACATAGTGTTGGAGATTTGTATTTTTTTTCACACCGGCTTTCTCTTGAGAGGTTATAAGTTGCCTGCAATAATATTGGGTTTTAAAAAAAAAAAGTACTAAAAAAAAACTCAAAACAATTTCTTATAATAAGAATCAAAGGTTATAACTATTAATTAAAGTTAAAAAGTTTCCACTCATTGCTCAAGGCATAGACTCGTCCCTATGTAAAGAAAAATTATAGAATATGTATATACTTTTTTCAATACAATATAAATAAAATAAAATATAATTTTTAGACACGCATATATATATATATTAAAGTTCAAAAATTTGAACCCCCTGATCTAGGGTCCTGGCAACACCACTGATTAAGAGCGATGTGCAGTTCTTTGGGAGAGATGACACGATCTTTGTCGAGGTCGTAAAGGTCGAAAGGATCAGGAAGTTCGTCATCTTTATCGATGGCAGCAGCATCAATGTAGTGGAAATCAGCAAATTCTTTGAGATCGATGTAACCGTTGCCGTTTTGATCAATATGTTCCATCATCCTTTTCACTTCATCAGATGTCGTTTTGGATCCAAGAGTCGAAAGCATTTGTTCCAACTCCGAGACAGAGATCCTGCCGTCACCGTTTTTGTCGAATTTGTTAAAGATGTTGTGAACCTCGTCGTCCATGGCGTAGTTGCTTTTTTCAGAGAGCCGAGGGAGGAAAAGAAAGTTTTGCAACACTACGCGACACGCTAATTAGGGTTTGGAATTTTGTTTTATATTTCCTCCACGAGGTCATTTATATATATACTGTGCCCATTAAGTTTCACGTGTTTTCTTGTGCCTAGTTTAGGGCTAAGAAGTGGGGAGGAAGGAACCTCGGGTTTCATGGGTTGGGTTATCCAATCCAAACAAAAAAATAAGAAGATTTTTCCTATAAAAAATAAACAAATAAGAAGATTTCATTTTAGGCTCCATATCTATTTAGGCACTCAAAAATTACAAAATTGCCCTTAATAATATATCTGGTATATAACATCCGGAGCATCAGATACTTAACGGATGTTCATTTTAAAAAAATTTCAATTTTGTAACTCAGGTATATAACAACCGGATATTTATTTTAAAAGTTTTCAGTTTATACATATAGTAGATAATGACATGATGTTTATTTTAAAAAATTTCATTTTCTATATTTGACAGATAACTATTGGATGTTCATGTTAAGAAATCCATTTTTGTACCTCCGGTACTTAACCAAATTGTAGTTTTTAAGTCGTTATTTCCTTATTTTGCACTCAACTTGAATATGCTTATAAACATTGCACTTTTTGAGTGATTTTTTGCGTTTTCATCACAATCAATAAAACAAATAGTGTCAATCTTCACTCAATTGCAATTAATTAGCTGGAAAACCTTACTTCTTCCTTTCACATTTAGTCTGTGCATAAATTTTAAGTTTTCAAACATTTAAAGCATCCGGTAGTTATCTACGAGAGTTCAATTTTAAGTTTTTTTTTCAGCTTTATTTACATATTAGTTAGTATTTTAATGTTCTTTTTTTACAATTTTTTTTAAGCCATAATGATTTTGTGCACACGATTTTTTTGGTTTACACTCTTTTACACTATTTTTTTTACACGATTATAATGCTCGTTTATTTTGTATTGTATTTCTTTTTACATTTATTTATTTATAGTATTGCAATGCTTTTTTTTGTTTACACTTTTACACGATTTTTTTATGTATATATAGATATAGTTGAACTTGTTGTTGTTCTAAAGTCGGATTCTGAGGTCTATTATATGTTGATGTTGCAGAATATTGTTACAAAAGAGAAAAAGAAGTATGAAGATGGAGATGAGATGATCAAATGGGAACGTTGTCAAGAACTAGAGATCGGATTCATAGTATAAGAAATTATGGAGAGACACTCTACTGTTTTATAAGGTGATTTAAATCTAGAGGTCAAGGTTGTCAAAATCGGGATTTTAATTTAGATCGAAAGAGAATAGCAAAATCAAAACTCCTAAACCAAAATCAAAGCATTTTACTCAACTCCTTTTGTAGAATCAATATAGGATAGCAAAATCGAAAAATCGTAAAATCGCAATCAATATCGATAGATTTTACCAAAACAAAATAAGCTAAATATATGTTATGAATTCCAAGTATTCATCAATGACTCAGTTTCAAGTCCACAAAATACTTATACATAAATGGCTCAAAGCCTTAATGCCAGAGAAACCTGCGGTTTTATGCGAACCGAATCAAAATTGACCCGTACAGAATCCTTCAAAATCTGCAGTGCGGATTTGTAGGGATTTCACGATTTTATGCGATTTTGATGCAATTTTACTAAGAGTTTGCCTGTTTTTGGATTCTGCTATGAATTTGGATCAATGAAGTTGAGGAGAGTGGAAAAATCTTGAATTTTGAGATAAAAGTCGCAATTTTGACAACAATGGTTGTAAGAGATTGGCAGACAGAAACACATAGGAAGTTTGTGGCATTTGAGATAGTTAGAGAGCAAGATTGAAAACAAGTGTAGCCGGTTGCATGTTTAATAATTAATAACAAGAAGGGGTGACGTGGCATCGTATGCACGCGGGCATTGGCGTGTGTTTGAACGTTTGATTAACAAGAAAAAATCTATTTTTGAACTTTGCTTATAATTTTATGGACTAAATTGACTAACACAAAGTACATTTAAGGATCAAAATGACTAATTAAAAATACACTTGATAATATGTTTACAATTTCAACACATTCAAAGACAATAACGACGCGATTCAGTGATCAAAACGACTGTTTACTAGTTCATATGGTTGTGATATTTTAAACGATATACTGCATTGATAATTTGTCATCGTTCTTTTCTTTTCTTTTTTCCTTTTGAATTGTAATCAATTTGGCACCAAATTGTCATGAATATGTATGGGTTAGACTATAAAAAAATTAATTGTGTTTCATGTCAAAGTCCTGTTAAAGCCAGCCAATTTTAAAGCATGAAAACACACAAAAACATTACATTTTATCATATTCAAGTTCACCTTTCCAATTAAGAAATAGAAAATAAAAAGAAGCAGGGAACTAACTCTTTTTGCTAACACCAGAGAAAATTACCTTTGATGCTTGTATGTTGCATGATTCTCAAATTGTTAAATGTTTTTCGTACCAAAATATACAGAAATCATTAGTCCAAAGGCTGAAAGTAAAACGTGTATGTAAGAAATTTAACAAGTGTGAAAGTAGGTAGCAAAAACGAGAAAAATTGGCTGGCTTAACCTCAATGAGGTGGACAGCCTTAACCAAGGTGTGTAACAGGAAAGCCGAGGTGTGTAACATCTCTCCTTTTCACGGTCACAAGATTATTGATCGAAGAATATTATGCTAACCAAGAACACAATGCACAAATACACATTGTGTTTCTATAACATGAAGACAATAAATGAAGATTGTCAGCAACTATTTAGACACAAATAATAATTCTACAACCTTCCACTTATCTCGATGCAGCCATTGTCGACACCATTCCTTTGGAAACACTTAGAATTTGGGTTGGACCTTACAAAACCGCTTGACTTTTAACAGAAACAAAGCCACATTTCTCGATGCAGCCATTGTAGACACTATTACTTTGTATTTTTCCAATCCCATGCACGACTCGTTGTCTTAAGCATATTGTATTCAGATTATGTCCAAAAGCAATCAATTGTAACTGTCAAACATCATAGCAGCAGCCGTGTATTGCAGAAACTTTCTTAAATGTTAGATATTTCTTAGGATCCCTTTCTATGTACAGAAGCAACACTTTCACTATTCTCCCTTCAGCAGTCAATTCTTTTTTAAGAACCAATAGAACTAACCTTCTACAGCAATGTTTCTCTTTGATCCAGATTCTAGATGGTTTTGAAACAAAAATGTATCATTATAGATTTATATATCGGAACATTCATAGATTTCACCTAAGAAAACATTTAATTGGTAATCATCTATCAACACCTAATTCAACGTTTTAAAAATTCAAATAACATATTTAAAATTAAATTGTTACAAGATCTAGCCCTGCTTGAAGCTCACCAGCAACTTTATATGTTCACTTGTTTCATGTTCAGAACTTTATATGGCCGCTTGATAGCTTGGAGTCAATTTTGGATTCATGAAGTAATACAGATTGTTTCTTTTGCAACTGTGACTATGCTTCTTGTCTTGATTTAAGAGCTGCTTCTGCCATTAAACAACGAGCTTCGTCATCATCAATCAATATCATGCAAAACATCTTCACCAAGTTCATCTTGCAAATTGGAAACTCTCTGGCAATTCCTGGATCTGTCCAACAGTTTCCCAGTTATCATATTAGCTTTTAAGAAACTCATTCATAGCCAGTATTTCTATAATCGTCTTTCAACTTAATCCAGATTGTATTTCCTGTGATTAAATTTCTTGGAGGCTGTGGTTATGAATCTTAAGAAGCTGCTGTGCATTCCTTCTTGTGATTGAATTTCCTTGTGGTTACCGCACTTTTTAAATGTTTGAGTGGAGGCTTTTGAAGTTTTAGTACCCTTTAGTGAGGCTAGGGCAATACCTTCATATCTGCATCACTGATTTCTTTTAGCCCTCCAACAAAGATAGGATTCTCAATAGTTATAAATATCAAGAAAATACCACTTTTATATCTTATGATATGTTAACGTACTTAAAAAAGTTGTTTTCAGATCTCCTAATTATTTGTTTTTATTACATTTGCCTCACTAATTTTACACTAACCAACTTTGGCTAACCTTGAAGAAATGTACATATCAATCTCATCCTTCTGCTCACCATAAATAAACCATTTTTCATCATCAGCAACAGCTGCATCCTTAATTCTGCCTCACTAATTTTTCACCATAAAAAAGTTCCAATCCTTTAGAAAAATAGAAAGAGCCTAAATCTTAATGGTATCATTCAAGAAAATTAATCTAATTTTTTTTGAGAATTACCTTGTATTAAGAGAGCATATTCACAATCATAACTCTTCAATCTCAAAAATGCTTGTCCACTACTATTGAAGAACTCATATACTTTTCAAACAAATTAGGTCTAGTTTGGATGATAGAAAAGCAGGTTCTCATGCAATATTAGCATATGCTTGAGTAAGTAAATGCAATCTTGAGAATAAAAGCAAGATGTAAAATAATAATAGCATTAAAGATCAATATATCATGCAATTCTAATTACTACAGCCTATGATTCTTATATGAAATACTAACAAATGTTTGTGATATTTGCAGCTATTAACATTTCTACCTCGGACATGCCATTTATTCTTTGATGACTAATTAGATAGTCCTTTCGATTAGACACGATAACCTAAATATGGATAAGTGAATTGGATTGAAAAACTTTAAGCTTGAAGTTGACCGAAGAGTAGAACATATGGAAAACTGAAACATAACAACATACATTTAGGAATTGTGCCCTTTCCCTCAAGAAAAGAAAACTGAAACTCAGTATGAACTTCAGCTACATCACTTTGAAATAAGAGAATTAGGTTCTGAGATTGAAAGGCTAGCCCCATTTGAGATAAGGGTTTTTTCCATCCCATCCCGCAACTTCTGCTACACACTCTTTTCCTGTAAATGAAATGTGAACGATAATATGAACACCATGTGATAGTTTGCTGAAACAAACAATAAACCACCTGTGTCATCTTTAACACAAATAAACGGATATTTGAAATATGAAAAACTAAGTTCTAGACTCAGTCTGCTATTCTTTTCAGAACTGAATTGAGTATAGATAATGTTAAAAACAAGGAAACGAACTCCGAGACTTGGGCTGAATTTAAATGACAGAAGATTCTCCCAAGACTATTTGAACTTGTGATGAAGGGAATAAGGAATATTACTGCTGGAAATTCATTAGAGTATGCATCTCTCTCTAATCAACTACAATAATGATTAACTGTCATGCAAGGCCTTTGTTTATTATAAATTTTTGGATAACAAAAATAGCATTTAGAAGGGATATTCCATCTAAAACATAAGAAAAAATTGTATAACATATTGTCTAATAAATTGCTAGTTACTTTTTTTTTAAAGGCTAAACATTATTAATGACGCAATCGAGCAAAAGACAAGCAAGAGGCCCAAGAAAACACAGCATAGTAAACACAACCACCTTGAATTCACTGATCACCAGAAGCGGATCGAAACATATCTCATCTATGCAGAAACACAGCATTTGTATGGGAATAAGGCATAGTATGTGATCAATGTATTCCTTATTGTAGTTGATTAGGGTAAGATTGACTTGAATATTTTGTAGTGTGAAAGAAAGAATATGGAAATATGACATTTATTCCATTCATTAATATAGATAGAATTTTCTTTTTCTTAATTTTTTACACTTTGAAACGCGTTGTGAACATGACATAATTCTTTCTCAAGAGGGTTGGAAGTTGGAACGATCAACAATTAAGATAAAACATTTTTTTAAATGGCAAAATATATTAATAACTAAACACCAAAGAGAACAGATATGAATAACAGCACCAAAAAAAAAAAGATCAAAACAAAACTAGCTCTAACTTCTTAATAACTAAGCCCTAACAATAACAAATAACAAATCAACGAGCCATCATCTTCTTGAACTCCTCAAAGTTAACTTTTCCATCTCCATCCGCATCAACGTTGCTTATCATTCTCTGGCAGTCAATGAGGGAGCACTTCTCACCAAGTTTGTTAAGAACTACGTGCAGTTCTGTGGGAGAGATGAGTCCGTCCTTGTCTAGATCGTAAAGGTCGAAAGCATCACGAATCTCGTCCTCTTTCCCAGCGGCAGCAGCAGCATCGTTGCAGTGGAATTCAGCGAATTCTTTGAGATCAATGTAACCGTCGCCGTTCTGATCAATATGTTCCATTATTTGCTTTACTTCATCAGAGGTCGTTTTGGATCCAAGTGTCGAAAGCATTTGTTCCAGCTCCGAGACAGAGATCTTTCCATCACCGTTCTTGTCAAACTTATTGAAGATGTTGCGAACCTCGTCGTCCATGGCGTAGTTGATTTTTTCAGAGAGCCGATGGAGGAAAAGAAAGTTTTGCAACACTACACGACACGCTGATTAGGGTTTGGAATGTTGTTTACTTTTTCACCCACGAGGTGATTTATATATACTGTGCTGTTTAAGTTCACGCGTATTCTTGTGCTGGACGTAGTTTCTAGGAAGTGGGAAGGAACCTCGGGTTTCATGGGCTGGGTTGATATTGGTTATATGGTAATCCAATCCAATAAAAAAAGAAGGAGATTTCTCTTTAGCCCCCCACATCTGGCAATTGCTCTCAATAACACGTCCGGTACGTAACAACTAGAGTATCTGATACTTAACTATCAAATGTTCATTCTAAAGTTTTTTATTGTGTACATCCGGTAGATAACTATTAGATGTTCATTTCAAAAATTTCTATTTTCTACCATCGATAGATAACTAGCGGATGTTGATTTTGGGAAATTTCATTTTTGTACCTCCGATGCTTAACTATCAGAATATTTATTATATAAATTAGATTGCAGTTTTTAAGCATATTTTCTATTTTCCACTCAGTTTGAATATCAATAGAACAAATAGCGTCAATTACCAATTAATTTTGATCAATTAGCAAGTATACCTCACTTCTTCCTTTCACATTCAGTTTGTGCATAAATTTTAAGTTTTTTAACATATAAAGCATCCCGTAGTTATCTACAAGAGCTGATTTTTAATTTTTTTTAGCTTTATTTAGATATTAGTTAGTATTTTAATGCTTTTTTTTTTACAATTTTTCTAAACCATAATGCTTTTGTTCACACGATTGTTTTTGTTTTGACACAATTGTAATGCTCTTTTTATTTTTATTTTTATTGTAATGCCTTTTATTGTGTTGTAATCTTTTTTTACATTTATTTGTGGTATTGAAATGCTCTTTTTTTGTTTACACCTTCTTACACGATTTTTTTTTTATGTATATAGAGATATGGTTGAACCTGTTGTTGTTCCAAAGCCGGATCCTGAAGTCTATTTTGATGTTGCAGAATATTTTGTTACGAAAGATAAAAAGAAGCTCTCTAAAAAAAAGAAGAGAAAAAGAAGTATGAAGATAGAGAAGAGATGACCAATTGGGCTCGTTGTCAAGCAATAGAGACCGAATTTGCGCTTATATATAATAGAAAAATGCTATAATAGTTTTGGACGTAGAAAACCAAAGCTTTGTTTTAGATTGAGAAAGAAGTGGCAAGTATAAAGGAACAAAGATGTCTAAACAAGAAGACACATGTTCAAAGAAATGTGGGTGTCCCTTTAGGTTGCGTGGTTATTTTAACCTCGTCAAACAAAAATGCTCCGCCTCCGACTCAACTTCCAAACCCACCTACCACTCACCCATAAACTAAGGGTTCGTTTGGTTCGAGACTTTTGGAGGGGATGGGAGGGAAGAGGAGAGAATATTTTTAATTTAACGTGTTTGATTCAATTTTTAGAAGGGGAGAGGAGGGGAGCAAATTCCCTTCAAGACCCATGTTTTGCTTCCCCTAAATTGGAGTTTTTCGAAGAGGAGGGGAAAAGATCTCTTTAAATTTTTATCTCATTGCAAAGATTGTCCTTAGATTAATTTTAAGTCTCAATATTATCCTTGTAACAACTTTTATTATTATTAGGTTATATTATCCTTGTAACAATTTTATTATTATTTGAGTATATTATCCTTGTAACAACTTTTATTATTATTAAGTTATATTATCCTTATAACAACTTTTACTATTATTATGTTATATTATCCTTTTAACAACCTTTATTATTAGATGTATTCTTGTCTTTCGTCGGTCTATCAAATCGTAAAATCAAACACTTTCGTATATTTAAGTTTAAGGTTAAAACAGTAAATTAATTTTAAAATCTCTCCCCTACAATTGTGAACCAAACATATTTTTAATTAAAATATCTCCCCTCTTTTGAACTAAAGAAATATTTAATTAATATATCTTATCTCCCCTCCCCTCTCTTTTCCTCCCCTCCATTAAAATCCCTTCTCTCTTCCCCTCCGTTGAACCAAACAGATTCTAAATGACCCTACCAAAGAGAATTGCTGAGGAAGAGCCTCGAAAATCTCTCCATCAGCAAAACTGACCACCCACATTCCAGAAGGACGTCTTAGCATTATGCACTCCGAAGTAAGTATTATTTGAAAATTACAAATTTTATGTCTGGGCTATTGAACTTAGAGCACTACTCTACATGGGCCTATTTTCTCATGATTTGTGCAGCAAAGATAGGTTCCTACATTCAATTAATACCACCAAGTAATATATATCTTGTATTTTTGGATATAAGACAAATATATCTCTATGTAATCAAGACTCTCAATTGTCTACAACTCTTCCTTTTTCGGTGATCATGCCATGTTCATTATTATATGTGCTTATTATTTTGATTTTATTCTTGGAGGTTTTTTGAAATATGGTAGTCGTGAGGAAAATGCTTTGCTATTTATATTGACATTTCTTCCTTTAGATAGATGATCATGATATTCAAGTAAAAGCATTGTTTCTACTATTCGCAATTTAAATTCCATCACGAATTTGTCTATCTTTGACAAACAACGTTTGAGCCTCAGAAATAGCACTGCCTACAACCAACCAAAGTCTATTTGCGAGAACTTTTGCTATAATTTTATAAAGACTTCCCACCAGAGAGATAGGTCGAAAATCATTTAATTTTTGAAAACTTTCAACTTTTAGGAATAAGAGCATGAAAGTAGAATTAATACCTTTTGCCAATTTACCATTTCGGTGAAATTCCGTAATAAACCTCGTAATGTCATCTTTCATATCAAGCCAAAACTTTTTCAGAAAGCCAAAGTTAATTCCATCAGGACCATGACTCTTGTAATTATCACAGTCCCATACCGCTCCTTTAACTTCTTTGACAATGAAAGGCTTTACCAAACTACCACCTTCTGTAATAGACAAAGTACAGAACTGAAGGTCATCCGCCCTCGACCTATCCCTATTACAAGCTCTGAAGTGTGAGGAGAAGTGCGAGAACACAACTTGGCAGATAGGTTGCACGCCCTCCACCCTTAAACCATCCACCATTATTGAAGATAAAGTATTCCTTCTCCGACGACTTGATTAAATTGAGTGAAAATACTTGGAATTTGCATCAACTTCTCTAAGACAAAGAAGTCTAGATTGCTGCCAACATATGTTAGTATTAACACGAGACAAAGAATGAATGTCCAATGTGATACCATGTAATTCCGCAACCTCGCCAACAGTTAACACCTCGTTGACCCCTTTACAATCCAAGACAGATAAACAAGCTTTGAGAGAGTCTATCTTACTTGGAACATTCTCAGGGTGAGAAACATTCCACTCTTCTAAAGCCATCTTGATCATTTTCAATTTTTCTTCCAGAACAAATCCTCCCTACCATTCTATATGCAAGGATTCCATTTACCGATAACAAACTGCTTATAGCCAGGCATATCTTGCCAAAACTTCAGCATCCTCAAGGGGAAAGGACCCCAATTTTCCTCATCCATTGACAACAACAAAGGACAATGATCTGAAAGTCCCCTCAACTGTGCAATCTACAAACAGTTAGGCCAGACCATACACCACTCCCCAAAAAGCAGAAACCTATCAATCCGGCTCATAGAAAGACCATCTCCGTTATACCAAGTAAAATTTTGACCGCATAATGGTAAATCAACTAAACGATAATCTTCAATAAACTGAGTAAAGGGAAAATGATCAAAAGACCTGAAACCTTGTCTAACAGACCGTCTTTCCTCTTCACAACGAACAACATTAAAATCCCCACAGACACAAACCTTCTTCCCATCTAACAGTTGTAATTTCCCCGTTAACGAATCCCACAATATTTGCTTTGAACTATTCTCGCAAGGAGCATAAATATTGAATAAATAGAACTCCTTGTTTGATTTGATAAACCTGCCGCAAAATTACCCCACAATGAAGCACATAAGAAATCATCACACAAACCCAACTTAGTTTCCTAAATATACATAATGAAGGATTCTTCTCACCAATCGGTTTCCTAATTCCTTCCTCTTCTCTAACCCACCCAAACCCCTAACATTTGAAAGAAAAAAACACCGTGTCTATTAATCTAAATAAATTGACAATGGATGTTCAACCGAGAAACTAGGAAACAAAATTTGTTATTTAATTAGTTATAAAACTAACCTTCCATTTAAAATTAAGATGGGTGTTACTTGCTAATTTACATATTAGTGTTTTTAGGTGGGTATAAATTAACAGTCTATATATATATATATATATATATATAGAGAGAGAGTGCTGCTATTTAACCCGAGAAAAAGCATCCCGAAATGATCCCGATAAGTCACTATCCAATTAAATTCTTTCTTGACCACGAAACATGGGAAGAGGTGGGGTATAGTTTAAGCATGGCATTGAGTAAAATTCTGCTCGGGACACTTTCGTGGGATGCTAGTTCACTATAACTAGCATTACTCATATATATATATATATATTCTCAATATTTCCATAATAAATAATCATCAACCTTAAAAAAAGTTTGTAGACGGAACACAAGAGATGCATATATATATTTTCTCAATATTTCCATAATATAATCATCAACCTTGAAGATATCAACTGAATTTCTGGTTGTAATAATTGCAACACTAGTTGTAAGTGATTCATAAAGCTACTGTAAGAAAGAGACAGTGTTCATGCCTTTCTAAAGATTAGATCTATTGCACGTATGCTCTATTCAATATCCATTACTAATCAAATAAATAAAAGTTTACATGTGGCTGAATTCATTGGGCACATAGATAATTCGTTTAACATTTGGAGCTTTGTATTTGTCTCTACGAATTTGGCACTCTGAATTGTCATGGTGCTTAGTACTCTTGAATTCTGCAATATATATTTTGCAAATCGAAGCTCACAATTTATGTGGCTGTAATTTCTAAGCGAACATGTTGTAAGATGAGATAAAAGACATTCTGGAACAATTGTTGGGTCCTCCCAATCTCCCTCGCCAAAATTTACGCTATCAACCTGTCAATGATACACAATTGATTTTACTAAAAATATATAGAAGTAGAACCAAAAGCAAAGAAGAAACGGTTAACGATAAAAACCTCATCAATGATAAGAGTTTGAAGTTTAGGAAAGTTTCCAAGCAATTTTATCAGCCAGCTCCACTTCAACTTCCCCAATGCAGGCATAGGATCGAATATAAGCTCCATGCGGGTTAAATTGTGAAACATGTTATCTAACCTAGAGGACCCCAACTGCGTAAATTACAGAGATAATATTACAGGGATGTGGAGGAACAATTGGGGTAAAACATATGTGTGAAATTATGCCATAAACAATAAGATAATAAGATAATAGTTTAAGTCTATATCAACATTTTAGTCCTTCATAGTTAAGAAATAGCACCTTAAATTGAACAATGTGATTCAATTTGGTATTTTTATACCTCTATTGTACCGACATTTTTGATTGAAAGCGTGTCTCGATGTTCAATATGTGTTGTGTCCGACACTGACACAACACTGACACTTGTGATTACATTGAATTATGTCGTTTTCTCAAAGTTTATCGGTGTTAATGTGTCTGTGTTTGTGCTTCATAGTTTTGTATTGTAGCGCCAACCTTAAAATCGGCAAATGAATAGGAATGATAAAGGCGTATTACTCAAGCACTTTGGCCTTTTAAGACTCGTGCTTGGGGAGCTATATACCACCATAAGAAACAATGTGGCCTCCCTACAAGGAGGGGCGACCCCACCCTCATGGTCAGAATACATCGTCCCTTGACCAAGTCTTCCCACATGAAACCCAAGTGCATTTGAGTCGGTATTGGGAGCTGGAGTAGTAGGACACCTCACCCCCACTAACTTGCCCACTAGTCCACCACAATTCACCATCTCCCTACTAATTTTGACCCATTATCTGATAGGACCAACTGTATAAATAAGAGGTTACAGACCTCCATAAATTGATTCACTTCTTCTCCATATCACCAATTCACACAAAAATCACCTAGCTCTGATTCCCTAACCCCTAATCACTGAGGGATACCTAGGACCAGGATCCTCCTTGTCGAGCTATAACAACAACTCCCCGACATTATGGCACACCGTCGGTAAGGTCTCCGATAATCTGAAGCTCCTCTCGCAATCATGGGAGAGGGGGTTGGAACTCTAGTGCTCAAAACGAGTACATGTATTTTTTCTAAATTTATCCCACAATTTAAGGTTCTTTGTTTTATTGATGTGGTAAGAGACTATTCAGCTTTTATCTAGTTTTTGATGAATCAATCTAATGAGTAAATTGATGAAGTTTTATAATTTAAGAGACTAATTTGTTGTTTTGTAATTTTGAACAACAAAATTGATCGGATAGACTCATGGATTACATGGATCCCTCCTCGACATGAGATGGGATATGTTTGTTCCACGAGTTACCCTACATCAATATTACCTATGTGATTTATTTTGTTTTCATTCCCACCTTTTATTTGATTAGGCTCTAACATTCGTAAAATACAACGGCGATGATCAAGAATTCTCCGACATGGGCACTGATTTTTTTGCTTAATGGTGGTTTATTAGAAAAGAAATCAACCCACATTAATTATAACAACAAGTGATGACAATAAATTGAAAACTGGCAGAAGACATACCAGTAGTAGGGGCGTCACTTGTAGGCGCAGATGCTCCACGTTATGAAACCAATCAAACAAAGAATACTTATCACGAATGTTAGCTTTGACCAACTTGGAAAAGCATGCAACACGTCTTTGTGAATGTGAACAACACCGACAGTCTCCATAAGGTGTATTTACGATTAAATCCTTTGTTTCCAGCTCCTCTAGAAGGGGAACCCCAGACAGAAGTTTCCAGAGATATTCATGACTTTTAAAAGTAACAGATTCCATGTGAAGTGCTTTGAGTAAGGGAAGATGAACGTGTGGAACATCGTCCAATATTGTTAAGCACTTCAATTTGAGGACAGACAAGGTTTTGCTAGTTAGAAAGATAGAAGGAAACACTGAGTAGGATTGGTCGACATCGATGCTGAGAGTTTTAAGGTTTGTAAGGTTTACTATTGCACCGTCAATAATAAAAGTTTGGACCTCACGCCTAGAGAATTTGCGGAATTTAAGGTTTAATGAGAGGATGGGTACAGCGTTATCTCGGTTGGTGATGAAGGAGTTGAAGAATTTCAAACCAGTGGGAGCGTTTGGAAAGTCTTTGTCATCGAAGTTGAAGGTGAGTTGTGAGAGGAAGAGTGGTTTCCATCTCTTTGAGAGAAGGCTTGTGACGGCGGTGTCTTTCGTCGGAATGAAGGAAAGAATGTGATGAAGAAGGGGATCCAATAGTGCACTGATTATGTCTTCTTCTTCTTCTTCTAGGGTTGAATGCCCTAGCCGCTGCCTCTTCCGTGGGGACATTGAGGTGTGTTGAACGAGAGGTTTGGAATTTGACCTAACTTATATAATATACATGCCATGTCATCGTAGATACAAGTCAGGCCCAATAATAGTCATCTTTGATTTGTAACAAAAAAGAAAAAATGTAGATTTTTTTTTACTGAGGAAAAATTTACCTTTTTTGGTGTGAACCGGTATTCTTAATGCCAAAATTAAATATACGATCCTTTTAATTTATTTAGAGTTTTTATAATGGTCTCCTAATTAATTAATATTTAGTTTAGATCCTTTAATGTTACTTCCATAATCTCTTATTTATTAAAGTTAACCCGCGAGCTAATTGTTGCCCTAAATTTAACCTAACTCTAATGGTTAATTTTACTCTAATACCCTGTTTAATTATTAACCCTATTTTTTCCTTCTCAACAAAATCACACCAAATCTCCTATTTTTTTGAACAAAACAAATCTGCCTTATCTCTTATTTATTAAAG
>Ga0315914_1007320_pt1 | contig 15307 bp, 14 predicted proteins | sample MpolenodulesMG_FD_203920 | JGI IMG/M metagenome (GOLD analysis project Ga0315914, IMG submission 203920) | Medicago polymorpha root nodule microbial communities from Los Angeles, California, United States - elongated nodules | ecosystem: Host-associated > Plants > Roots > Nodule | place: USA... | reverse complement strand
AAGAAGGGGGATAAAGTTGAACTTAATTATAAATAGAGGTGTATAATGCAAAAAAATAGAAGGTAAGATATTTTGACGATTTCATTCTCTATTCACACTTGCCACGATTATTGCAATGAATGCATGAAGCATTTTGTTTTGACCATTTTTTTACTAGTTTCTGTCAGGCAGCTGAGTCCCCTAAGCTAGCGTTGGTTTTGCTTTATGTAATGTGAATCATGTTGATTGATTGATGCCCGAAATTTTCGGCTTTGAAATTTTTTCTAGTTTTAATATGGTAGTCATCATATATTCAATTTAACGATGATGGATGCCATTGATTCTATTGTGGCATCAGATCTCTTATTTGAACAATTATTTATATGATAATTTATGGTGTAACTATATATCTATAAAGAAAAGTAGATATTGACACTAAAATTAAAATAATTGAGAGAAAAAGTAAAAATATAATGGGAATATAAAAAAGGAAATTGTCACAAAATTGGTTGAAAATGGCTGTAGGAATATATTCTCTTGTTGGTATTGCCAACTTCTGTTGGCTCCATATGTGGGACTTTTTGTTTGCAACGAAACTTTTTCGTCAAAACAGCGTGTAAACGGTTTTATATTTGTTAAAAAAATCACCATTCTTCCACGAGAAGTTATTTATATAAGACCCATAATTTCCTTAGTTAAAAAAAGATCCATAATTGCCTTAGTAAATAACAAAGATCCATAATTACCATTAAAAAATACCCCAATTAATTAAAATAAAAACCTATTTTTTCTTTCTATTATAATCACATCACATTCACATGTGAAGGATCAGTGTAACCATTTTAAGTTTTAATAAAGCAACACGCGGTAGAATGAGTCTTTGACTTTACTTAGACTTGTGTTTGATTGGTCCTATTATTTTTTGAAAAATATTTGATTGGTCCCTTTACATCATATAATTAATTAATAAAATTAATTAAATTAAACATGTAGCGCACTGATCTCAGTATTTATAATTGCATAGGACCTCTGTTTCATATACATTATTCCACACCCAACACAAATATACTTTCTTTCATTCTCAGTTTCTCACCAACATGGTTCTCTCAAAGACAGCCTCCGAGTCTGATGTTTCCGTCCACTCAACCTTTGCTTCTCGCTATGTCAGAACTTCACTTCCTAGGTAACAACCTTATGTTGATCGTTTTATTTTTAAAACGGTCAATGTTGTTATCATTAATCGTTAATTTATTAGTATTATCACATGAATGAGATCAAACTCATGACCTCACTTCATGCGACCGATAATTCTTTGTCTGGTGATCGAGTTAACCTCAAATCCATGAATCTGGCATATGGGAAATCATATTCAATATTTTACTACCAAATATTCAATATTTTACTATGAAATTATGGTTTTGAGAATTAGTATTGTATAAATGTTTAATTAATGTATAATATTTGTATTTTTTTTTTTACCAGATTCAAGATGCCAGAGGAGTCTATACCAAAGGATGCAGCATACCAAATAATAAACGATGAATTGATGCTTGATGGAAACCCTAGATTGAACTTGGCATCCTTTGTGACAACATGGATGGAGCCTGAGTGTGATAAACTCATCATGGCTTCCATTAACAAGAACTACGTTGACATGGATGAATACCCAGTCACCACTGAGCTACAGGTATACCCTCCCTATATCATACCTCTTACTTTTTGCTTTTGATCCTTATTTGATTTGTTATAATAAAATATTAAGAAACAGATCATGGCATATAAAATATTATTTTTCTAAAATAAAATATATAATCACAAGTTGTGTGGGGTTACGTTTAATATTGATTAATTCTTCTTCCCAAAAAAATCAATCAAGTTGTATGGTACCTTCCTTTTCTTTGTCGTTATGGTGTGAATCTAATTGCCTTTTTTTTTGGGTACAATCTAATTGCCTTTTTTGACATTGCCTTAATTGGACCAATATTAAATGCCTTATTGCTTTTAATTAACTAGCCAGAGATTTCCTCCGTTAACATCTCCCTCCATTCCTTTTTTAAAAAATTGTTTCTATATTTAATTGTCTTTTATTTTATATACACTTATTGTTTTAAAATTCAACACAAAATTAGATTTTTTTTGACAAGTCAACACAAAATTAGTTGGTGGGTTTCAATATTTTCCATATTTATTCTTTGAAAAAAATTATTGTTCATATATTTTTTTTGTAAACCGGTATCTTCCGAGCGAGCAACTCCCGAGACTAATCACATAAACCTTGTGGGGCTCAAACAAGCGATAAATTCTCCATAGAAGTTTTAATATTGTTGCATGTCCAAAACTGAATTCGAGCATTGTTCATATTTATTGCAAGCGAGAAATAAATAAAAAATAAAACTAAATAGTAAGATTGTACTCTAGTCCAGGAATTTTTTTTCCAAAGCGTTACAACATCAATGAAATAACTCATAATGTCTTTTTCTAAAATAACATTAAGTATATTTTTTTTTGGAGAGATCATTACATATATTTCTTAATATGTATAAAATAACCAAAACAACTTATAATTCGAGTTTAATATGTTTGAAGTTGCCAAAACGGTTTATAATTTGTGATGAAGTGAGTAAAAAATTAAGATTTTTTTTTTGGTAAAAAAAAAATTAAGAATATTATATAAGGAAAAAAGATAAATACCATTATCAAAATTAATTGTTTGATTTGATATGTGAAAAGACCTAAAATGACAACCAAAAATGAATGGATGGTGTAGTAGATAAGCTTATTTAAAGAATCACTACATTTTACTCATTATTTCATTTTCTAATTATTTATTAAATAAAAGTTGGCAAATAAAAATAAAAAAAACTAGGTTTTTTTGAAAGTTCATTTACTTTGTGTTATAAGTGAAGAACTATAGTCTCTCTATCCCATTATAAGTGTCATACATATTCCTTAAAAAAGTGTCATATATATTGCCTAAAAAAAGTGTCATATATATATATATATATAATCTACTATCTACTATATTTGTTTATTTTTTATTTAAATGTCTCATATATAATCTATTTTTTATTTTAATGCATGATTTAATTAATAATACATTTTCACAGAGGTATCATTGGTTTAGAGTAAATTTTTTCTTTTCATTTCAAACATTCTTTCACGTATGCCATCTTATTACGATGAATGATTTCAAAAGTATTATTATTCTTATATTTTTATCTTGATTTTTTTTATGAATTTATTTTTCAAAATGAAAAATCAAGAACAAAATATAATTTCCTCTCAAAATAAAAAAAGAACAAAATACAATAAACACCAATATATTCTCCTGCTCAATCCTAGCTAATAGCTATATCTAGAAAAAGAAATCCCTTACAATAAACAATTAGGAATATTTTCATAGAAAATAGTTAATATTTTTTAAAAATCATATAAAAAGATACCTCTTTCTTAGGGGTAAGAATGTCTTGTATTTAAAGATTTTTTAAATAACTTATGTTTAAAGATTTTTAAAGACTCCCTCCGTCACATAATAATTGTCTCTTTAACATTTTTTCTTTTTCTCAAAATAATTGTCACTTAAAAAAAAACAATGCATCATTTATTATTTTCTCATTATTATGTCCTTATTTATTGAATTTCATCCAACTTATTTACTCCACTAACTACAATTCATAAGGTTATTTTAATAAATAATATTTATTTTACCGTTAAAATCAATACAATTAATCATTTTATTAATAATCGTGCACAAACCTTAAACAACTACTACTACATAATTTAGAGACCGAGGGAGTAATAATATTGCTAAAAACATTCTTGTTCACACCGTCTTCTTTCAAATTTTCGATTCAACACAAATGTTGACAGGCAACCAATTAGTTATTGTCTCACTTAATCCGGTCAATAATAGTTTGCTTTTGCATTTATTGTTTATACTAATTAATCTTCATATTTATTTATGGCTTTAATATTTGCTTGGTTGTATTTTACAAGAAGAAAAAAAAGTATTTCTCCGGTCCTACATTGATTTGATTGTCATGAAGAAAAAAGAATGGTAATTTTACTAACTTTATGATGTATTGTTGTATTTTGGCTTAAAAAAAAGTATGAATGTATTTATTATTACTATAAAATAAAATACAAGATACCAACTTGAAAAAAGCGCACAACATGAAGGTTTAAATGTACTTTTGATATCTCTATTTAAAATAAAAATTCGTCCCTATTTTAAAAACCAATTTTTTGGGTTTTCCCTAAAAAAAAACCAATTTTTTGGTTTCAATTACATTTTTTTTCTTGAGTTTTATAACCGTCTCATTTTGGAGTATTTTTTTTTTGAGAGAATTTTGGAGTCATTTGAGTCATTTTTAATGATGTGACTATCTACAATGACATGAAAAAGTTCATATGGAGACATTGAATATCCATTTTAAATAAAAAATGTCACATAAGCACTATCTCGATTTTTAGAGAGAAATAAACTTATAGCATTTCATTAATCAAAATGTCTTCAATATAATATGGTATATCTACAAGGATTTGAAAACTAGCGAATAATGTGACCGTCTTAGCCAACTTATCATTTACTTGTCTACACACAAACTTATGAGTTACATTTTTGAATAATCATCCTGAACACTATGTCACTATGATATCATGTTTAGAGGATGAGAAACTATCCACTATCTTTTTAGCATCAAGGTCAGAGTCTATAGGTCCTAAACTCAGCTCATGAACCCATTCTAAAGCAATTAAAAGTCCTAGAGCTTCACCAAGATGTGCCTCACAAATTAGTTTAAACCATTTGGTTTTAGACAACACAAAATTGGATCCCTTATAAAAAATTTAATCCCAACTTTAATTGTTTGTTTAGAGAAAGACGCGTCAATGTTACATTTAAATTTGCTGACATTAGGTTTAGACCACTTGTTATCACCTACATGCTTTTGTGCGACGCATGTCAAACTTCCTACCAATATGGCCAAAAAAAATAAGCACTTTCACATTATTGATAAATATGAAATGTCTAGAACAAAAAAAAAAATGAAATGTCAACATGGCCCCAAATGGGATGAGAGATGAAAAATCATAGGAAAAAAAATGAAACCGAGAGATTTTTTTTTCAAGAGGATGAAATTGTGGGACTAAAAAGCGGTTTGTAAAATCAATTCATTACTAGAATCCTTTTTTATGAATTGTATGAATACCAACATTTTATATGCATAACATCAAAGTAATACATGCTTTGGTGGTCTCAAGATTCAAGTGCTTTAAGGTACATAATTAACATGATCAAACAAATAAACGAAAATTTAAAATAAGTGACTCAATAGATTTTCTTTTTATTAGATGAGGACAGAGTAGGCCATTTCAAGACAAAAATTATGAAAAATCCATGACCAATTAAAAAAAACCCAACAACACTGGTAGTTGCTTCTGACTTGTGTATGCATATATGCAGAATCGGTGTGTTAACATGATAGCTCATCTGTTTAATGCACCACTTGAAGAAACTGAGGCTGCAGTTGGTGTTGGTACTGTTGGCTCATCAGAGGCTATAATGTTAGCTGGATTGGCATTCAAAAGGAAGTGGCAGAACAAAAGAAAACTAGAGGGAAAGCCTTATGACAAACCCAACATTGTCACTGGAGCCAATGTCCAGGTACATATATATAAAATGTGTATAATGATTGTGTTTTCGAACTAATTGAAAGACGAAAAAGCCTTATGAGAAGTTCATCTTGTGAAGGTTTGTTGGGAGAAATTTGCAAGGTACTTTGAGGTGGAATTGAAAGAGGTGAAGCTAAGTGAAGGATACTATGTAATGGACCCTGCAAAGGCTGTGGAATTGGTGGATGAGAACACTATTTGTGTTGCTGCAATCCTTGGTTCCACACTAAATGGAGAGTTCGAAGATGTTAAACGCTTAAACGATCTCCTTGTTGAAAAGAATAAGGAAACTGGGTATGTTTCATATTGAATAAACTTTAAAAAATTTCCATAATTTCTTGTCTAATATTTATATTTTAAAGGTGAGGAATTGATATGTGAAATTCTTTTTGTAGATGGGACACTCCTATTCATGTGGATGCAGCTAGTGGTGGCTTCATTGCTCCATTTATTTATCCAGAACTTGAGTGGGATTTCCGCTTACCATTGGTGAAGAGCATCAATGTTAGTGGTCACAAATATGGTCTTGTCTATGCTGGAATTGGTTGGGCTATTTGGAGAAGCAAGGAAGATTTGCCTGAAGAACTTATCTTTCACATCAACTATCTAGGAGCTGATCAACCTACCTTTACCCTCAACTTCTCCAAAGGTAACACATAATTGATCCGAACTATTAGATCAAGATCAGACGATACATATTTGACTTTCTATATCGAATTCAAAATATGAAGTTGAAATGTGAATCGTTTGATCTTTTGATCATACGATCTAGATTTTGTGATTGTGGCAAATCCATATCCAAGTTTCAATAGCTAAACAAAAAGTTTAGTGATGAGTAATGTATAACATGAGTATATGTACTAATTTCTTTCACAAAATCATGCAATGCAGGTTCTAGCCAAGTCATTGCTCAATATTACCAACTAATACGTCTTGGTTTTGAGGTATTAATACAAACCAAATATACCCCTTTTACATACTTATCATAACTTTTTTGAAGATTCATATTTTTCTTGTAAAACACTTCAAAACTATATAATGTACTAATTCTTTGCAATAACTTGTTGCAGGGGTATAAAAATGTGATGGAAAATTGCAGAGACAACATGATAGTACTAAAAGAGGGACTCGAAAAAATGGGGCGCTTCAACATTGTGTCGAAAGATGATGGTGTACCTTTGGTGGCTTTCACATTGAAGGACCACACAAACTTTGATGAATTTCAAATCTCCGACTTATTGAGGCGCTTCGGATGGATTGTTCCAGCATACAGCATGCCCCCGGATGCTCAACACATAACCGTTTTACGCGTTGTCATTAGGGAGGATTTCTCAAGGACTTTAGCAGAGCGCCTTGTAGCTGATATAGAGAAAGTGTTGCACGAGCTTGATTCACTTACTGCGAGGATAAAGATGATAAGTGGTGCAAGTAGTGTTACAGTTCATGAAGTTGTGAAAGACAATGGTCAAGTATTGGTTGCTAAAAAGAGTGCTTTGGAGACTCAGAGAGAAATTACTGCGATTTGGAAGAAGTTTGTGATGGACAGGAAGAAGTTGAATGATAAGATGAATGGTGTTTGCTAGAATCAGCTTGGAATGGAACAAGAGTGTGTCGTGTCTCTCTATTTATGCTTTTATAGCTTCTTTTCTTGTTAAGGAAGTAATTAAGTACATTTTTATTGAGTCAAGTCATTTCTATGATTCTCATGATGAGTAGTTACGAGAAAAACAAAATCATGTTTATACTTTATAAGCGTGGCTTAATTTATTTATGAAGAATGAATCATTTATCCTTTTATGCATTTTGTTCAAATTATGCTCATATCTTCTTTGTTTGCAAAACCAACATATACCACTGTCACTACACATAAATTATGCATTTTGTTCAAATTATGCTCATATCTTCTTTGAGGACTTCTAAGTTTAATCCTTACTTAATTTTAATAGGTTTTTTAGTCCTTACAAAAAAAAAGTTACTTCTAATTTTAGTCCCTGTTACAACAAAGTTTGTTTAATTATCCTTAAACTCTTAAATTTTTGAACGATTTTTTAAGACAAGTTTAGTACACTATGAAAGGTTCGTTTACCAAAATTTAGATTTTTTTAACATGAAGCGAATTAAATATGAATTTTTTAAAACGACAAAAATTAAAGATAAAATTAACAAAATCTGGACGTAGAAATTAAATTTTGCGACAATTTTTTGCAAAGAAACTTTTAGTAATGTTCTTAACACGTCTGCAAAAAATTGTTTAAAAACTCAAGAGTTTAAGCATAAATTAAACGAATTTGAATTGAGGAGGGACTAATACTGAGTGCAGAATTATTTTTTTAAGGACTAAAAAAAACTATTAAAATTAAGTAAGGACTAAACTTAAAAGGTCCTAATTTTATAGGGACCAAAAACATATTTAATCCAATCATGTATATAGAAATATGCATCATAAGCTATGAACACTTTAGACTAAAGTGTAAAAACCCAAAACTTTTTCCGGCCATTAGGCCTCAATGACCTATTTAATGGTCAAGATATGAAGACACGATATGATAAAATATAAAGAATAGATAAAATATTTATTTGAATCTTGGATGTTATATTGTCTGTTGTCTAGACTATTTGGCAATGTTGTTGAAAATAAACACTTTAAACTGAAATGATGTTCATATAGGGATGAATATAAACGTTTATTTGAAGGACACGATGACAATTTAATTAATGGCATCATGACCGTCAAATAATCTTTAAGTGGATAAATATGTTGATTAATGGTTTGGGTGACAAGTTAATTAAGGGCATCGTGATCGTTATTAACACCTAAGAGCCCGTTTGGTGCGTAGGATATGATAGAGATAGGATATGATTAGAAAATGGATAAAGATAGGATATGATAGTGACATGATAGACACTTATCGTATCATACGTTTGGTGCAGATACGATAAGAAAGAGGATAGCATTTTTTTATCCTATCATATGTTTGGTGGACATTTGTTAATGTCATGATAAGAAAAAATTAACAACATTGAAGCATATTCATCACTACCATTCGTCTCCTTTGTCATTCCATCATACCAAATTCATTGTCTTTGAGCACTGTCGTCGAGCCTCCATCTTCGACAGACGAAGCACCTCACCTAAACTAAAATATCCATATCCTTTAATTTTTTTATGCCCAAAATATGAAATTATATTAAAATTGGGAGCTATACACCATGCAACATATAATCCTAATCTCAACATAAGAAGAAATCCATTTCATTCTTTCAACAAAATAAAAAATAAAAAGAGAAATTCATTCCGTAGAGTACCATAGCTGAACCACCTAACACTAAATCCTATGATAAAAAAGAAACACTAAATCCTACGTAGATAACCTAATACTTCTGATTAATAGACCCAATTTGTACCTTCTTTCCAATAACCTTCATTGAAATCAAATTCTTCACCATTCCATCAATAGTCACATGTTAGGCAAAACACCTCCAACAACCTTCGTTGTTGCTGTTGCATCTGAAGCCATTGCTTCTTTCTTGTTTGAACTTGAATTTGCAGAGAAGATGAAAGAAAGAGTTTGAGTTGTGAAGTTGCTCATATCAACTGAAATCAGATTGGGAATTGATATGTGTGTTGTCAATTGAAATTAATTGGGAAGAAAGGTAGAAGCAGTGGGAAGAAATCGTTGGAATTTAATTGATGTGTTGGAATTTAATTGAAATTGATTGGGAAGAAAGACAGAAGCAGTGGGAAGAAATCATTGGAATTTAATTGATTTGGAACAAGAAAATTGGGGAAAAAAATGAAAAAAGAACGAGAATTGAAGGAGTGGGAATCGAAGGATGTGTTGTCATGAACATGAGATACGCGTGTGATAGCTATATGCTATCAGATTGCTAACCCACCAAAAACTAAGGATAAAAACAACAAAGGAGAAGTTGGATAGGATTAGAAATAGGTTAAACTTATCCTTTCCTATTGGTGCACCAAACAACAGATTGACTCAGGATAGGATATTCTAATCATATCATGTCTCCTTATCCTACGCACCAAACAGACCGTAAAGGTTCAGGCTTAAATGTGAGATTAGTATCGGGGAATATTGATTTATTTTATATCTAACGCGTTGCTGATATAGGAGGCAATATTGGATACTCACATTCAATATTGTCCGTAAAATTGACAAGATAAAGATTGTATGTTCAACTTTTATTATTCCTGAATCAATTTTATTTTTTATATATCTGAATGAATGAGCAACACCGTTTGCTTGTCTCCGAATGAACTTCAAGTCTGAGTTCGCTATATCAGTTGCTAACATGTGTCTACAATCATTAATAATGGCCATATAATTTGAGACACCGTTTCTTCCTCCATAAACACTATCTACTACCGTTTTGGAGTCCAGTTCAAAATCCATATTCAGCAGATGTAAATCTTTAACCCATTGCATAGCGGTCAAGAGCCCCATCGCTTCCCCTAAATCAACGTCGACAATCGGTGCAAACCATTCTGTCTTTGCAAGGACAAAAAGTCCCTCTTCATCTCTAATACAAACATCGATTCCGACTTTGTTGAGAGAGTTGGAAAAAGATGCATCCACATTGCATTTATAACGTCCTGGGCTTGGTTTCTTCCATTGCACACACGCAGTGATTCCGACTTTGTTGAGAGAGTTGGAAAAAGATGCATCCACATTGCATTTATAACGTCCTGGGCTTGGTTCTTCCATTTCACACACGCAGTGGTTGCTGAAGTATTTGGTTGGACATGTCGAATAACCTGCGCGTTCTGCCAGCTTGTGAGTAATGTTCCAGCACGGTCACAAATGTCTTGAACCGATTCTTGCGCATCGTTCCAAACTCTATTGTTTCTATGTTTCCAGATACTCCATAGGGTGACTCCAAAAATTTGCTTTTGGTGACTGTCAAACTGCTGCAAAATTGAGAAAACGTTCTCCACACAAGACGCAGATGGTTGAACAATTTGCAGAATAGTATTCCACAGACCTGTACGCTGCCAGCAGCTGATGCTTGTACCACATTTGAAAAATAGATGGCTGATGTCTTCATTCGGACCTACACAGACATCACAGTTCGTGGGGCATTAGACACCGCGACTATGAAGTTTGACCCTTGTTGGTAAACAGTTACGGCAAGCACGCCACATAAAATTCTTAACTTTCGGTGGCAATTTCAAATTCCAAATACTATTCCAGCTACTTGTAACACGGTGTTGGTTCAAGTCAGGGTCGTTGTTAATAATGTCCCGGTATGCACTTCGAACGGAGTAATTCCCATTTTTCTCAAATCTCCATGTGGCTGTGTCTTGTCGAACTGATGGTAGTAGCGGTGTTTTGTAAATCTGTTCTGCCATATTGCTATCGAAAACATAATTTATAAAAGTTGTGTTCCACTATTTTGCATTTACCTGCAGCAGGTTTGCTACTTTGAGTTCACTCCACATAGCGTGCAATTCTGATATGGGCATGAGATGATCTTGATTTCCCAGCCAGGGCTGATGCCAAACTGATATAGACTCTCTTGTTCCGATACTCCACCGAAAACCACGTTGCACCATCTCTTTAACTTTCCACAAGCCTCTCCACACGTAGCTTGGATTATGATCGGCCGCGGCTCCGAAATAATCACTTCTCGGATAATATTTAGCTTTGAGTAATTTAATGATTAATGAATTCGGGCTTGTTACTAATTTCCAAGCTTCCTTCCCAATCATGGCCATGTTGAAAGCTTTGAGATTCTTGAATCCCATGCCACCGAAACACTTCGGAGTAGATAGACGCTCCCACGACATCCAATGAATTCCTTTAGAGTTTGTTGCATTATGACCCCACCAGAATGAATTAAGCATCTTCTCTATATCTTCTAGTAGAGAATCAGGGAGAAGGAATGTGCTCATGACATAAGAAGGTATGGACTGCAATACTGACTTGATGAGAATTTCCCTACCAGCTTGTGACAAACAACGGCTACTCCAGGAATTAATCTTATTCCAAATTATGTCCTTAATAAACTTAAAGGTGGATTTCTTTCTTCTACCTACCATGTATGGAAGACCCAAATACTTCCATGTTCCGAGAACTTGTCTAACCCCAAGAGTGTCTGCAAGTGATTGACGAAGTTCATCAGACACATTTCTGCTGCAAAACATCTCAGATTTTAGTAAATTGATGGATTGGCCAGATGCAGCTTCGTATGTAGCCAAAATATTCTTCATATGCATCGCTTCAGATTCTTGTGCTTTAAAAAAGAGGAAACAATCATCTGCAAATAGCAGATGTGACACAATCGGGGTGCCATTGCAAATGCGAGTTCCACTTATATCACTTCTGCCTTCTGCATCCCGAATTAAAGCTGACAATCCTTCCGCACACAGAATAAACAGATAGGGTGGCAGAGGGTCACCCTGGCGGAGTCCTCTTCTTGGAACAATTGGTCCTACTTGCGTTCCATTCACCAATACTGTATAGTCCACTGTCTCCACGCAAAGCATCATCCATTGCACCCATCTGCTTGTAAACCCCATCTTGAGCATGATCTCTCGAAGGTAATCCCAATCGATTCGGTCATATGCTTTACTGATGTCGAGTTTTAAAGCCACATCACCTTGTGTTCCTTTGGTTTTTGCCTTCATGTAATGTACTACCTCAAAAGCCACCAATGCGTTGTCAAGGATGGACCTTCTGGGCACAAATGCAGACTGGTTCACCGAAGTACATTTGTCTAACACAAACTTTAATCTATTTGCCAGTACTTTTGCAACAATTTTGTATACAACGTTACATAGTGCAATCGGTCGCCAATATTTCATTGAGGTCTGAACATCACCTTTTGGTATCAAGGCAATATTTGTTGAATTGATGTGAGGGGGAAACACACCTTGTAATAACCATTCACATCCAGCTTGGTAAATTTCCATTCCACACATATCCCAAAAGTGTTGGTAGAATCCCGGGTTAAAGCCGTCTGGTCCTGAGCACTTGTTAGCTTGCATTGAGAAGGCTGTTGTTTTAAATTCATCAAAGGAAAATGGTTCTGTAAGCATTTGATTATCTTCGTCCGTAATTGAAGCAGATACCTTGCTATAACATCTGCGCGACTGCTCTTCTGTTTTTGAAACAAATGTAGAAAATACTTTTGCAATGTGCTGAAGCTTTTCCTCCTTGTGACAATTAACCCCTTGTGCGTCCTCTAGTTGCTCAATTTTGTTTACTTTTCTGCGCGAGGATGCAACAACATGAAAGTACCGTGAGTTTAAGTCTCCATCACGAAACCAAAATGTTTTGGCACGTTGCTTCCAAAAAATATCGTCTTTGATAAGCAACTTGTCCAGTTTGTTTCTAAGAGAGTTATAATGATCAACATTTGAGGCATCCACCTGTAATCGAGCAATCTCAAGCTGCTTTCTCACTTTGTTGATTTCTCGTCTAATCTGATAGCCATTATCTTTACTCCATTGGGAAAGGTCTTGCGCACAGTGGTCAAACTTCTGAGTTAAACTGCTGCCATTATATCCTTTCCATTTCTACTGAACAAACGGGCCAAACTCTGGCTCCACTAGCCATGAATTCTCAAATCTGAATTTTGTTGATACTCTTTGAGGATTGACAACAGCCTTACATGACAACCATAGCGGATAGTGGTCCGAAGAAGTGGTAGTAAGACACTCCAATGAAGCTTCTTGAAATAAGTCACACCATGAAGCATTAGTCAAAGCTCTGTCTAATTTTCCCTCCACGGCTCTAGAAACTTTTAAACCAAGTGAACGAGTAGCCTAACATCGATAAATCAATTAACCCTGTATCCATAACTGCTTGTCTAAAGCCCTGAATCAACCAATTTGGCCATTCAGACCTGCCTTTCTTTTCATCCATTGAGAGGATATCATTGAAGTCCCCCATTATGCACCATGGTAACGAGGACATTTGTGATAGTCTTCGCAACAGATTCCAAGACTCTTTACGCTTTCTCCCCTCCTGCATTCCATAAAATCCAGTTAATCTCCATTTCCCTTTAATTTCATCTATTACTTGAATATCAATATGGGTTGTTGAATAATTAGTAATATTGCAATTAATTGATTTTTTTCTATAGAAAAGCCAATCCACCCCCTCTACCAATTCTATCAACAGAAAAGTAATAATCAAAAGACAAAACATACTTCAACTCATCGATTTTATTACTAGTTGTCATTGTTTCAGACAAAATTAGACCATCCGGTTTATAACTTCGGACGAGGTATTTGAGATTTGGAATTGTGCTCGGGCTACCTAAACCTCGACAATTCCAAACGATAAAACTCATTTTTCTTGGCGGGCCTGTGTCCAGGTCCCGCCATAACATTATTATTTGCTAACAGCACAGAATCACATATCATATCTTCACGATGCTCCTCTGAATCACTTCCAACAGGTGCTGCTATTGCAGTTCTGCCCTCAGTTACCGTTCCATCTTCGTGTCCTTCTTCCTTCTCTTCCAACCTCAATCGCTTTAGCTATTTTGGCCCATTTCTGATATTGATATCAACATGCCCATTTATAATGTTTCTCTTATAATTAACTATAACATGTTACTTTTTTTTTTTACAGAAAAAAGTTTATGTGAGTTGTACAACAAAAATTATCAAAGTTAACGCAAACCTCAAAAGTTTAGGGAGCACCGACATAAATACTTACCAATCACTCACTAAAGAAGGAGTTCAAACTACGATATAACTTTTTATCAATTATGTTAACCTTCGTTAACACATATCACTCCTTCTATCTCAAAATAAATGTTTCTTTTAAAATATTATTATGCATAAAATATTATGAATAAATAAAAAGCCCGAAATTAGTACTCAATATGTATATATAGGGTTTTGCTAAAAGACACATTTTATGAAGTTATCTTTTAACAAGTTATTCTATGAGCATTTGTTAAAAGACACCAACTAATTTTTATGAAGGTGTCCTTTAGCAAAGTTATAACTAAAAAGTGGAAATCACACATTGAGGCGTGGGTTGCTAAAAGACACATTCATGGGTGGCTTCTAGCAAAACTCATATATATATATATTGGAATTGTTAACTTAGACCAACAAAAAACATGAATGTCTAAGTTAGAAAATGTGCACCTTTTCATTTGGATAAAAATATCATTTATCTTCTTTTTTTTTGAATAAATGATAAAAATATCATTTATCTTTATTAGTTAAAACTAATAACTTGATGATTACTTTAGTAATCTTCATTATCAAATATTTGTTAACTTGCACCAATTTTTTAACTTAAACCCACTTTTGTTATGAACATATTTATGTCATAATTACAAACATTAAACAAAACAAACAAATGATTTATAAGAAAAAACATTTGCAGTTTTTTTAATTACATAATTACTCTTCGTTTAACAATGATTTATAATAAGGGAGATTAGTCACTTTAGTCCTGAATAGGAAATGAGTCGTCATTTTAGTCCCTGAATGCATATAAATTGCAAAATAGTCCCTGAATGTAGACTCTGTTTGTAACGCCTTAGTTGTTTTTATTTATTTTATTAAATATAGAGTTTATTTAATTGAATTATTTTATTTATGTGATTTGTTGATGTTTATTTAAATGGATTTATTTGTTATCAGTAAGAATAAGGGTAGGAATTAGAA
>Ga0315914_1007319_pt1 | contig 15308 bp, 9 predicted proteins | sample MpolenodulesMG_FD_203920 | JGI IMG/M metagenome (GOLD analysis project Ga0315914, IMG submission 203920) | Medicago polymorpha root nodule microbial communities from Los Angeles, California, United States - elongated nodules | ecosystem: Host-associated > Plants > Roots > Nodule | place: USA... | reverse complement strand
TAATTACCCTCTCTTGATATCAACCAATCAAAATGTAATATACATAGGCAACATTAAATGTCAAATAAATGAGTCAATTTTTTCTAAAATAATCATAAGGAAACTTTTAATACATTTAATTTTTATTTAATTATATTAAGGTGTTCAATCTTAATTAATTTACACTACAAGACTTATAATAAATAAAATTTTACATCAAATTTCTTTCATATGAATGTCCTTAAATTCATCACTTACATTCATAAAATTTCTTCCATTCCAGAACCCCGAACGTGAGAACAAAAACATCTCCTTCATTCAAATTTCTTCTTCTTTATTTTTTCCTATTGATCAATTCTTGTTTCTTTTTAATTCTTCTTTCCATTTTGATTGTTCAATTTTGTCGTTCCAAACTGCTGCAGTTTCTAATTATAGTGAGAATTGTCGTTGTTTTTAGAACCACGTCAGATATCGTGCTTATTTTTTTTATTTAAGCAGTCAACCTCATAAAATCTACTAACACGCATAGACCTCCCTCACTATCAGCCAAAGCCTTTAAGTCCAAACAAAAGAACAAAAGCCTCATGACATAACCATTTCAGTAGCAACCAAAAAAAAATGCTAGCAAACTCCTACAACATCAAAGCGGCAACACCTGCTAGCAGTCCTCAAAGTACAACAGATGACTTACTCAATTGTTATAATTAACTACCTCACAACCAAGAAAAATCAAGTCACCATACCTGATGCGGTTATAGAAATTACGGCAATTCTCACGATATTTAGAATCAAACGAACGACAACGATTCTCACGGAAATTGAAAAATGCGGCAGTTTGGAACGACAAAATTGAACAATCAAAATGGGAAGAAGAAATTTTATGAATGTAATTGAAAAATTTAAGGACATTCAAATGAAAGAAATTTGATGTGAAATTTTAATTGTTCTAAGTCAGTCCTGTAGTGTAAATTAATTAAGATGAACACCTAAATATAATTAAGGTAAGATTACATTTGGGGTCTTTTATCTTATTTATTTGTAACACTTTGGTCATTTATCTTTATTTTTCCCCGTTTAGGTTTTTTATCTCTCTTAAAAGCACATATACATCTTTTTTCTCATTTTTTTATATTAAAAAACACATAATTTTATTTTTAAAATTATATTTTTATTAAAAATGAAAAAAATCTAGAAATATGATGAAGATGTTCATCATCTTCATCTTCTTCCTTTGAATCATCATCATCTTCTTTAAATAAATAAAAAATTCTACTAAAATATATCTCCAAATATCGTGAATTAATGTTATATTCACCTCAAATCTTCTTCTAAACACAAAAATCAAAACCTTAATTTCACAAATGTTGCAAGGCGGATGGTGGAGGCTTAGTCACTGGCGGAAGAGTTAGGCTTTACGAAAGTTAAGATTGTTCTAGAAACAACAAAATTGATGTGCAAAGCTGCTCTCAATTTTGGGATTATTTTCATGTCAGGTTTGAATATTGAGTTAAAAAATAATAATAATAATAATAATAATAATAATAATAATAATAATAATAATATACGGTGTGACAATTTATATAACTATATTTTTTTTTTTGTGATGAAACTAAATCTCTTTTTCTATAGGGTTTTGATTGTTGTGTTTAAAAGAAGATTTGAGGTGAACATAAAATTAATTCATGATATTTGAAGATATATTTGTGTATAAATTTTTTTGATTCAATGAAGATGATGAAGATTCAAAGGAAGAATATGAAGATGATGAACATCTTCATCATATTTCTGGATTTTTTTCATTTTTAATAAAAAATATATTTTAGAAAATGAAATTATGTTTTTTTTTAATAAAAAAAATGTGAAAAAGGATGTATATGTGCTTTTATGAGAGATAAAAGACCTAAACGGTAAAAAATAAAGATAAAGGATCAAAGTGTTACAAATAAATAAGATAAAGGACCTCTAATGTAATATTGTCTATAATTAAATAAAAATTAAAAGTATTAAAAGTTACCTTATGATTAAAATTGATTTTTATTTGACATTTAATGTTGCATGTATATTACATTTTGATTGGTTGATATCATTAGGGGGATATATCCTCTGAACAAGAGAGAGTAATCTGAAAAAAAAACCTTATAGAATAGATTTCCTCTACCAAAACAAAAAAATTGGCTAATCTAAATCCAAATTTCATGGGATTTCTTATCCATATTTAGAATTTGATTTCACTGGCCGGTTAAGAAATGAACAACGGCGACAAGAACGAAAACAAAATCTAAAACACCACCCACGTCAAAGGAAATTAGAATCCCTTCCACATCGCATGCAACACACAACACTTTTTTCCTTCATTTTCTCAAATCCGTCACCAAAAACAATCCACCAACTTATCAAAATCTTCTTCAACACTTGTCATAATTTTCTTCCAATATTCATATGGATTCTACCGAGACAAGACCAATTAATAAAAACAAAAGCAAACGTTATTTATTCAACTGCTTTAAAACGGATGATGTTGTTGACCCGCCACCGCGTCGGAACGTGAAAACAACTGACCCACTTCTTAGTTACCTTGCCTTGGCGGAGAAGCAAGGCCATGTGTTACCTACCATTTTGTCGTCGGCTTTGACGGCGGCAAAAGGTGGCACCGGAGATGGAAGTGCAAGTCGTCGGAGAAAAATTGGTAAAGAAAAGTCTCTTCGAATTCGTCAGGCTTTAATTTCGGCTTTGAGTCGTACATCACTGGTATTCTTATTCTTCCTTCGCTACATTACTTTCAATTAAATTTGTAAATATTTGTGGTAATATTGTTATCCTTGATAATGCATTCAAAGAGGTTGAAGTTGATGTTCTTGTTATGTGGCCATGAACACAAACAAATCTTGACACCGTGGCCACTATCAAGTATAACGAATGCAATCAGTTTCATAAGACACGATTCTATGTAGTGAAAATTGTGCAAGGAAGATAAGAATATTAAGAAGAAAAAAAAAAGGAAAGAGAGGGTAAATGAGATAGAAATGGAGTCTAAAAGCAAGGATATAACGTTGTAAAAAAAAATTGATAGGGAGTTTGTACGGTGTATTTACAAATTGAAGGGTTTTACTACATTTGCTTGTCAAATCACTAAGATTAACGATAAATTCTATGAATCAAAAATATATTTATCCACTTTTTATTTTAGGAAAGATTATTTAATAAAAAACTCAATTTTATTGTTTATAAGCATTATACTAATTTTGTACATTATATCATAAAAAATATTTAATATTCACAATTTTTTTAAGGGATTCTTTTATTTTAGGAAAGATTATTTCATAAAAAAAAAACATAACTTTTGTTTGAAGAAGCTAAACTAGCCAACCTTAAATTGGCACTAGAGAGGATCATATGTGAAACCTTTATGGAGAAGCACAATCTAAGCTCTCAAGTCAATACCACCAAACCAACCAAAGTGGATTTATAAGCATTATACTAATTTTTTGGTCAAAACAAAAAAAAAAACCATTATACTAATTTTGTACATTATATCATAAAAATTATTAAATATGCACTGTTTTTAAGGGATTTGATATTCACTATTATGAGTAATAAAAATTCAGAAAAAAAGAAAAAATTTATTTCAATGACACCTGTAGTAAATAATATTTAATTATTATAATTTTTAAATCATGTATATGAAAAAGTTTTAAAAAATCCATTTATTTAAAAATTATCTTACTACTATTGTGTAATGACACCATTCACTCCGTAAAGGCGGGGCCTACCGAACATATGTAAAGATCTAAAACAAATTTTATAGTAAAACTTTTTTTAGAAGAAAAAAACAAGACTTGTTACCAAACTAGTAGTATTTTCCATGAAATGATCTAAAATAAATGTGTAGAAAGAAAAGATTTTACCAACCTAGCATTTCCCATGAAATGGTCTAAAACAAATGTGTAGAAAGAAAAGATTTTACCAACCTTGTGGTATTTGTTTCATATATTTTCTTTCAACATCATTTTGGTAACAACTAACAAGTACTCCATTTGTTACCAACTAAGTAGTATTTCCCATGAAATAATAAAATAAACATAAAACAAGTTTTACGGAGACCTAGGAGTAAAAGAAGATACAAGACTTTCATGTGAAATAGTACTATGTTGGTAACAAGTATTTAGGCTCGCACACATTTGAGAAAATAAAAAAAAATTAAAATTAAATAATGTGTGTCTAAATGATGGCCCAAATGTTTGTCACCATGCAAGATTTTCTCAACCTTCATATTGACTACGTGAGTTGGACAGACGAATATTTATTGAATTTGTTAACTAAAAATTTGCATTCTATTAGGACTGTCGGCTCATTTTGTTCTTTATCATCTCTCTTCTTCTATATACATTCATATTCATATATTGTAATTTTTTTTTTCGTAGTGGATATATTGTAACATTTATCAAATTGTTACAGGGCAGGAGAATTATTAATAGAACAAAAACAAACAAGAACACTAGGGGCAAATCAAGGGTCAACATGTTAGGAAGAGAAGGTGGTAAAATCTCAAACACAAGTGCTAAAGAAGTACCACAGGGAACCAATTCATACACTAATTCATCTTATAATTTTTCACCTGCATTCATTCCTTCTACATTATCATCTTCTACATGTTTAAGTATTTTACAAGGTACTCATGTTTGGGGTTCATCCTCTGACTTGTATCGAAATCCACCGATGAATGGAATTGGGGTGAAACAAGAAGTTGGAGAGAGTAGAAAAAAGCATGTTGGTCCAAATATGAGTGTGTGTTTGATTTTTTTGATCAGTCTTTCGGGTTTGGTTCTGTTGGGTAAGTTTTGTGCTATACTTTGCACTTCAGTTGGGTTTTTTGTGGTGCCTTGTTGTCGGAGAAAATGGTGCAATGAGGGGTATATATGTGAAGAAAGCAATGAATTTGATTCGGCTCAGTATAAGAAGAAGTTGATAATGGAAGGTCTATCTAAAAAAGAATGTGTGAAATGAGGTTGAATATGTGTGAGTATGTGTGAAAATGAATCGTATTTTGAGGGTGACGCCAAGTCACCCTTATATAGACGAAGGAGGCGCTAACAGCTTTCTTGAAACACGACGCCTCGTCAAAGAGCCGTTGGAGGCTACATGGACAGTGCAGAAGAGGTTAGGGCACATTCTAGCGCGGTGGTCCACACCAGAACTAGTGTGTTCCCTAGAGATATCATGCCCTGTTTCACGGGCTTGATCCACATGGCTGTATGGGATTAGCGTTCTCGCCGGTCCATAACAATACATTTTTTTAGAGAAGTATATACCCTATTTGTAGCCTATGAGAACCAACAATATTATAATTTATTTTATGGGATTATAAATTATATTTGTGTAGCACCAGAACTAGGGATATATTGTTGGATTATGATTTTTTACCGTTTTGTATGTTGTAGGTGAATGAAATTTGTTTGTTTTAGTTTGTGTCCCTGATGTTGTGTAATCTGTAGCCGGCTATAATTGCACCCGTTCGTCACGAATATTAATGTTAGGACCGTTCTTACGAATCCAGAGGCTCGGTTCTGTAAAGAAAAAGAGGACCGTCATAAAATAAAAACGTATTTTTTTTAAAAGAACAATGTTCTATTTAATTTTTTTTTAAAATAAATACATGGTGTTGTATATATGCGGTACATCCAAATGTGAAAATTACTATCGTGGATCAAATTCTAATAGGCCTTTAATTTTTGAAATATGCTCTTTACCCAAACGTTTCTGCTCATTCCCAAAGTAAATGTCCATATTACCTCTACGTGAGTTAATTCTGCCTCACGCTGCGTGTTAAGTCACGTTGAATAAAAACATAAATTTCTCAGTATCAAGATGACGGTTCCGATAGCTATTCATGTTCTTCCGATAGCTATGTAGGCTATGACGGTGACTACTATTCATTCATCATGTTCTTCCGATTGCTAATATTAATAACTTCAATTCATAATAATCACAATCTTTTTCCTTTTGTGTGTGACAGGTGTGATATCATGTTGTTTACATCATGAATTATCCCTAATTCATGTAGCGATTCATGAATTCAAATCAATTAGCAATACTGTTACAACAGCATGTAACGTGACTTAAGTCACGTTTATTGTAATTTCAGCTGAGTTAACTCACGTTTTAAGTCACGGTAGACATATCTTTGTCACAACAAAACAATATTGATTTGCTGTACAAAGAAACACAAAAGCATAGTGCCTCCAACTTTCCCATAATTTACACTCATTTATAACAACTTCTATGGGAAGGTACAAAACAGCAACTAAAATTGTGAAAGAATTTTATTTTCTCTCAATAAAATTGTGTCAAACTTGAATCCTCAAATTTTGATTTAAGAAAATGAAGTACTGTTTTAGGCCACATCAGGCATGCCTTTGAGTCTTCTAATAATTTGTTTCCAATACTCAGCTACTTATGGTTACCATTACACTCACAAATGTAAAGAAGGTTCAATATAACTTTCTACAAGCAAGAACCACCAAAACAGACACTTGCAATTCAAGAATTTCGGTACAATTCTTGTCTCAATACCAACTGCGTACAAAACTTGGCTAACAATTGCGCCGGTAGCTTTGCAAAGTGCTGACATTGCATTTACGGATGAACTCTTTGAGCCAAGAAAGCATCATTAACAGCTGACTAAGAAAGTTCAGTTGACCAAAGAATTGTTGTTAAGATTTTTTCCATCGAGAATAAACTTTTTCCAACGTTTGAATTGCTTTCACAGGCCTTAAATCAAAACCCTCCAATAACTTATTCACCTTCTTCTGGAATCACAAAATAATCACAGCAAAAAAAAAAAAAAAAAGAGGTAGTCCCATAGTCACAAATTTTTTGGCAGAAATATATAAGCGGGCACAACTATTGATAGTCCAACAAGACAATTAGAGATTTTTGCTTGGGTTTGAGGTGTATAAATGATGGATTAGATTGGGTTGTAAGCTATCCAAATTCGGTCCTCGCATTAGATCGGACTAATTTTTAGACTCAGACCCGTCCATAAACAAAGCAAACCCAATGAAATTTGAGTCCAACAAGAATGAGACAATAAGAAGACTAAACTGGGTTTGTCTCAAATCAAGCCGCCAATAAATATATTTAAAAAAGGAAATAATCAACAAATTTTATTAAATCATAGGAAACAACAACATAATCAAAAGTATCCACAATCTTACAAACTAATCAAAAGTAGTAGCAATATTGTGTTACAAATTAGTTAACAATTTGTATTATAAATGACCAAAATAAACGAAGCATAACTCAAAAACAGCGGTTTACAACAGTGTGAGGTTGAGTTAGATAAGCGACGACATTAAACTGAGTTAGAGGAGGTGACGAGCGGGGGCGTGTGAAGTGAACCCTGAGTTGAGGTTAGAAATGAAAAATGAGTATTGTGAAAGTGAAAGAGTCGTGTGTGAGAGACTGAGTCTATGAGAATATGTAAAATAATATTAAGGAATTTAAGTGGTTTTTTTTTAAATTTAATCTTCTTACCCCAACAAATATCAATGAATTGATATTGATTAAATCATTAATCACAAATCAAACATAAACACTTTAATTTGTTTGTTTTAGGTATGAGGTTTCTTTGAATTTGAATTTTTTTTTTTTTGTGAAAGAAATGAGTTGGGTATGAGATTCTTCGGCTGGACAAAAGATTTCAATCCCAACAATCAAAAATAGGGGTGGGCATGGTTCAGTTAACCATTAAAACTGACCCGAACCGAATCAAATTGCTGAAATGGTTTAGAAAAACCGAACTGAACGGTTTAAAGTTTGGAAGTAACCAAACCGAACCAAATTATGGTTCGGTTAACCATTTGCTTACCTATTAACCGAACCGAACCAAAACAAATATTTTTTATCCAATGAATAAAAACACTTTTATTAAAAAAAATAACAAATTAAAATTAAAAGGTAGAATAGTTTATTTCTTCAAAACAACTTATCTTATTCAAAACAACTTATTATGATCTTTTTTTTAAAAAAAATAGCTTATTCAAAATAGCTTATTTTATGCAAAACTTCTTATTTTTAAAAAACAACTTATTTTATGTAAAACAACTTATTTTAAAAATCAGCTTATTCAAAACAGTTTATTTTAATAAACAGCTTATTCAAAAAAGCTTATTTTATGAATAACAATTTATTACGATCTCTTTTTAAAAACAGTTTATTTAAAACAGCTTATTTTATGCAAAACAACTTATTTTAAAAAACGGCTTATTCAAAACAGCTTATTTTAAAACAACTTGTTTTATGCAAAACAATTTATTTTATGAAAAACAGCTTATACAACATGTTTTAAAAAACAGCTTATTTTAAAATTAAGAGTCTGAAAATTAAGATTTACCAAACCATTATGCTTGATTTGATCAAATTGCAAGTTGTCACAAAAATGTGACATTTCATCCTTAAGGAGGTTCTACTTGCAAAACTAACCATCCTAACAACTTATTCAAAACAGCTTTAAAATAAGTTGTTTTCATTAAACAAGTTGTTTTGAATAAGTTGTTTTTTAAAATAAGTTCTTTTGCATAAAATAAGCTGTTTTGAATAAGTTGTTTTTTTTTTAAAATAAGCTGTTTTTAAAATAGTTATGGTTAATGGTTCGGTTCGGATAATTGTGGTTATTAACGGTTCAGTTCGGTTATTGAATTGTTATCAAAATAATGGTTCGATTCGAAAATTGGTTAAATGGTTCAGTTAATTTTGATACGGTTCGATTCGGTTAACTGGTTCAATTTGATTTTTGGTTATTCTTGCCCAGCCCTAACCAAAAACCATCTCATTTTAAGTTTTGGATCAGGCTCCTCAATCTCCCTCAAGAATATTGAAGACAAAAACCTTGTTTGAGATAGCTTCAAGCATAGGAACCCCTTTGGCCATTTTGCTTGAATCCTGATGGATATAGATCTCTCTTATGTAGTTGAGAGAAGGGGGCTATATGATTTCAATGTTGAAGTCGTTTTTGAAAAACATCCCCAAATCTGCAACAATTGTAAGTTAATTTGGATCCAATTATGTGGTTGATCCTAAGAAAAATTTGTCAAAAAAAACACAGGTTCACAAGGGTAAATCTGCCATTAAATTGACCAAGAATGCTAATGCAGACATATGAGTCCTCCGAGGCAACTCATATTGATAGAGGTAAAAACTTATTAAATTTTATGACTTTTCATTTCCAAAAGGAAGGTATGAATTTAAAAGAGAGACTCGGATACCATGTTAGAAAGCACAAGATCATAGAGATGAGAATATTCATCTCATGTAAAATAAGCTTGAGAACTTGATCAAGATAAAATCTCATATTGAAATTTAAGAAAAATTCACCAATCTATTGTTTTTTAACCATGTCATTGGTGTAAAGTATCCACCAATATATGATAGTAACATGTTAATTAAATAACAAAATATTAACGAAAGAGTCTCTCGTGGTTAATTCGCAACAGCCAAATAGTCTTGATTTGTAGAACAAAGAAACACAAACATAATGCCTCATTTCCCATAATTTACATGGCTAGATTTGTGGATTCAAGAGATATTGTGGAGCTACAACAAAAGCAATCGGACTATGAACTCATGATAAGAAAGAAGAAAAAAAAAGCTTTGCAGCCTCCACCAGCCACGGCCATGCCGCAATCAGCACTATCATTGTACTATCCAATATTGGTTTAGCCACGACCATGCCGCAATCAGCACTATCATTGTACTATCCAATATTGGTTTAGTAATTCAGTTTAGTTAGAATTAGTCTTATCTTTGTTTAGTAGTTTGTTTAGAAACTTGCACTTCAAGTAACTAACTCAAGTTACTTGCATGTGAAGTAATAAATTTGTTAGGAGTTTGTTTCAATTTTGTTACATCACTTGATGTATATATACTTCATCACTCTTGTAAATAAGCAGTTCAATTCATTCAATAAAATGACACAAGTCTTTTATTCATATCTCTTTCTCTCAAAAAACCATAGAAACCCTAAAATCCCAATTCCATCTTCTTCAATTGAACACAGTTTTAAGTGTTGTTGGTTTCATTCAATCTTTATACGTTGTTCCATCATCCAACACTTCCTTCGTCGCAACCTGTGCCATTGGCAGCTGCTTGGTGCTCCCGCACCACCAGCTTTACCTGCCCCAAGAAAAGTGCATCACCTCAATCTCAAGTCACAACAAAGGACATATAGTCCGACACATGTGTTTTGTCAAACAGATATAGAAATATTAGTAGTCCCACATTGGAAACTCTTGAAGCTTATAGAGGTAAACTTATTATAAATAAAGTGCGAACAACAATTGATTTAAGAACCAGTCTGGAGCTCCCTTTTGAGTGATAATCTCCAGCTTAGTATTGTTTTAGTTAGTTTTTGACTATATTCAAAAATAATTTGTGTTTTATTTTCAATACCTTGAAATGTAATTCATTTATATTTAAATTTAAATTACATTTGAAGGTTTTGATAAAAAAATATAAATGAATTATTTTTGGAGATTTTTGTTTGAGAAAAACATAAATTAAACGAGTAATTTTTTTTTCCCATTTGTTTAAAACAAATGAATGATGTATAGTGAGTCCTACCATATAAGTGTGTCCACCATTATTAATTATTAATGTTCTTCTTTGTGTCTTGATTTTTTTTCTTGATCTATCCAAATTGAAGAAATGGAGAAGACAATAAATGGAGAGGATCTTGACTTAAATTAAACCAGTTAAATTCTATCTTTTTGAATTAGTTGTCTTGTTATTTGTGATTTTTTCATACATTAATAGGTACTATTCAAAAGGGAAAGTGAAGGCATGATTGGAAACATAGTGAATTTACAATTAAGTAAAAGACGACCGTAACTTGTGTCAAGATTGTAGGCCTTTCTTTTTTCATGTAGAAATTTCCCAAACAATCACCAATCTCTGATTGTAACATGTTAATGTAAAGAAAATAATTATGCAAGTAATGTTTTATAGGGGAGGGAGAGAGAGAGTTGAAGTTGTTAGAGAAAAACAACCCCAATTATACAACAAATGCAATTTAATTGGGCATGAAATTCAACAATGACAGAAACTATGATCTAATTATGTGGTTGATCCTAAGGAAAATAAGCATAAGCATAACAGTATGGTTAATAAGGAGAATTTGAGACATAATGATTTCAGTTTGGAAGTTACTGCTAATGTAAATGAGAACATAGGTTCACAAGAAGGGTCAATCTACCATTGAAATGACCAAGAATGCTAAATCAGACATAAGTAAGAGTCCTCTGAAGCAACTAATATTAATAGAGATAAAAACTCATTAATGTTTTATAAGTTTTCATTTCTAAATCTGAAGTATAGTCACAATGATCTTCATCATTGTTCCGAAAGGACGGTATGAATTTGAACGAGAGGCTCGTCATACCATGTCAGAAAGTACAAGTTCATGGAGATGAATATTCATCATATGTAAAATTGGTTCGAGAACTTGATTAAGATAAAAACTCAGAAATTTAAGAAACATTCACCAATTTTTTTTTTTTAACCAAGTCATTGATGAAAGAGTCTCTCATGGTGAATTCACAACAGCCAAACAATATTGATTTATAGAACAAAGAAACACAAACAGAGTGCCTCCAAATTTCCCATAAATTACACTCATTTGAATCAAACTTGAAGCCTCAAACTTTGACTTAAAAAAAGGAATTGTAATGTGTTAAGCCATGAATGAACAATGAAACTAATGTTTTAAGCTTCAACTGAATGCTGGTTTTCTCCTATTTATCATATATCTTCTGAAAATCACGGTGATACAGCCGCAATCGTGGTCACAAAAATAATCTTAATGTTGCGATCCAGATCGCGCCGTAGGCCTTTATTTAAAGGACTAAACTTAGACAACGTGTGTATAGTACTGTTCTTACTTTTCCTTTCACAAAAAGAAAGATTTTCACATCCATCCAAAATTGTTGGTGACAGTTAAACTATCTTTACTCCCTCAGAAAAAAAAGTTAAACTATCTTTACGTTGAGAACAGTACCTAATTGTATTATCATCATTACATTCATATATCATATATGCACGTCTAATACAATTTATTTTCGCAAATGTAGTTAGGGGCCTTGTACCCATTTGCAGGAGACCATTCAGATAAAACTTCCATCAGGCAAGAGCTTTACCTTTGGATTCAGTGGCAGAATCAGCTCGAAAAGGTCTCGGCCTTCGCTACCGCCTTCTTCCGTATTTCTACACACTAATGTACGAATCAAATACAAAAGGGACACCAATTGCGCAACCGCTTTTCTTTTCATTCCCCGAAATATCAAAAACTTTCTTAAACTCTTCCCATTCAGTTAAAATACAAATACCATCTGAATCTTTTGTTTCCAATATTCAGAAACTATTGGTAAAGCATGACACTCACAAATCCAAACCAGGTTCAATATCGTTCTGGAAGTAAGAACCACAAAAACCGACTCTTGAGTTCAAGAACTTTGGTCCGATTCTAGTACCGGTACCAAGAGCATAGGAAACTTTGTTAACGTTTGCGCCGGTTGCTTTGCAAAGTCTGGATATTGCATTGACAGATGAAATTCTTTGAGCCAAGAAAGCATTTGCAGCTAACTTAGAAACTTCTGCTGACCAAAGGTATGTTGCCAAGATTTTTTTATCAGGAATCCATTGAGGATAAACTTTTTTCAATGTTTGAATTGCATTTTCGCCTTTCCAGGCTTTTTCTGTCTCCCATGAGAACTCTGTTTGGATTGAAAAGGTCTTGAATTGCAGTTCCTTTGGCAAGAAATTAAGGATTTGACAGAATCTGAAATTTGATACCTTTTGCATTGTGTCATACTTTTCTCTATAGCTTCAGCAGTTTTGACAGGAACAGTTAATTTCTCTACAACTTTGTCAGACTTTGAGACATCGGCGATCATCCGAGCGCACTCTCCCAATACATCAAGTCTGCGGCTTTCATCAGTGTGTTAATACAAACACTATGTCAGCTTCATGGCTATGTTTTTCAACATCAGTGCTGAAGAAAAGGTTTTTGCCGCGACATTGCGTTACTATATCATCAAGACCTTTACTAACTATATGGGAAGGTTTTTCAACATATATCAGTGCTGAAGAAAAGGCCGTTCCACGCTGCAATGCGCGATTTCGAGATATCAACAACTGCTACTTCAATGGATGGACACTTTAGTGCAATGACTGCCATTCTTGGGCCCCCTAAATATCAAGCACTAATTCAAATGTATCAGTACTAGCTAATAGAATTATCTTCTATATCAACATCGTTTTAAATAGAAATGGTTATAACCATTTTGGTCCCGCCGTGATCCTTGACATTGCAGAGAGTCGTGATCAAATGTGGCTGGTGTCGCCTCTATTGCGATTGTGATTTCAGAAACACCAAAAGCTGTCATATCGCAGCACGAATTGTGATTTAGAACTTCATTCTATTAGTATTTACTTTACGTTCAAAAAACAAACTGCTATGTGCTTTGTTAAAGAAACATAAGAGCGATGACTTGTCCCACATCGGACGTTTGAGATGTTTAGAGAGGCAAACTGCATTATAAATAAAGCATACAACATGTATATCAAGAATACAAAAGAGAAAGAGATGAAAAAAGATTGTGGTACTGTGAGTTGTTTAAATTCATCAAAAAGTGTTGCTAACGATTCTTTGAAGGATTAAACATTTCACAATACTGAACTGTTCTTTTTTCAAAATAATAATAATACTATTTTTGAAATTTTTTAAATAATAATGATACTTTTTTTGAGGAGAAACACACTCAAATCCCAATCCAATCATTGAAATTGAAAGCATATTATTTTTGTTGAAAACATGAAAATAGGTTTATGTTTTCTAAATTTATATAAATCTAATATTTAACAATTTATCATGTTATGCATAAATAAATAATTTTTTTAGGGGTAATAAATTATATTGGTCTAGATTTTTAATAAAATAAAATATTTTAATAATATAATTTAATAAAATATATTAGTCTTATGATAGCATCCCTGTGGCAGCACACCAGCATAGAATAAATATTTACCTTTGTAGTTTCAATTTGTAGTGATAATGGATGCATTTAATTTATTTTAGCTTTAAAATAATAGATTGTGTTAAAAGAATTTAGAGATTAATTTTAGAGATTTTTAAAAAAAAATTAAAGTTATCTTTGTTTGTTTACTATCCATAAAAATCCTTTTCTTTAGAAAAAAAAAAAAAAAAAGAGTTTTAACATGTACAATTTGTTTAATACTTCCTTTGGTTTTTTTTGTAAGAGCTTAAGGATCAAGTACATCAATTTGACCTATCTGTCTCCTATTAAAGATGTTGGGGGTATCTTTTACAACTAGTTTTGCCGTAATGTAATTTCCTGTGATTATATGATGGAATTTTTTTTTGTTTCTACCCTAGTTTTTGTCAAAAATTCCAAAACTACTCTACTTTTTCAAAAAATTGCAGAAATGTCCTACTTTTTCTGACTTTCTAGTACCACTCCACTTGGAGTTGCGGGGTACCCTAAAATGTGACGAATTTTTGTCCTTATTATACCCCTCTACTTGGACTTGCGGGGTATTTTTCTATTTTTTTTCGAAAATTTTAAATACCCCTCTACTTGGAGTTGCGGGGTATTTTCATGTTTTTTTTTTAAAATTTAAATACCCCTCTACTTGGACTTGCGGGGTATAATAAGGACAAAACTGCTGCATTGGTTTCCGTTTTTGCATGCATAATATATAAAAAAAGTTAATTAAAATAATTTGTTTTTAATAAACTAATAAAAGTTATATAACAAATAATATTACCATAAAATCTACAATTATAAATGCCCTGCTGTCCCACACCCTCGTCTTCGACGATTTCTTCCACGATTTACTTGAGGGTCATGTTGGCCTTCGTCATTGTTATCTGTAATTGGTTGTATTTGACTACCATAACGCAACGACAACGACACATCGTGTTCCCTTGTTGGCCATCCCATATCCAGAAATTGTTCATTCGAGTTCAATGAAGCCGGAGAGAAGTGAGATAGTAGGTTTGTTGGTGTTGGTGGTGGTTGTAGTTTTGGTTGGTGTACATTGGGTATTGTGGGTTGTTGTAGGGGGGTAATTGGTGTTGGACGGTCCAGCTTGGTTTGGGTCATTATAGGAGAAGTAGTTGTTGTTGGACGTGCTAGCTTGGTTTGGGTCAGTGTAACCAAAGTTTGGCATTGAACTTTGTTGGTAAGTTGACTGATAATGAGGCTCATATGCATTTCTCGGGGAGGTATATGGTGGTGGTTGGATGATATTTTGTT
>Ga0315914_1007318_pt1 | contig 15311 bp, 10 predicted proteins | sample MpolenodulesMG_FD_203920 | JGI IMG/M metagenome (GOLD analysis project Ga0315914, IMG submission 203920) | Medicago polymorpha root nodule microbial communities from Los Angeles, California, United States - elongated nodules | ecosystem: Host-associated > Plants > Roots > Nodule | place: USA... | reverse complement strand
CAAAATAACTGATGCCTCTCAAAAATGACATTTTTATTCGGTCGAACCTCTAAAACATGTTCAAGACAAATATCGGCAAGCAAATATTACCCATTGTGATGCAGACAAATATTATTGCTCTAAAGCCTAATCTAAATGCATTACAACCTGTAAATTCTCATTGTCATATTTCAATGTAAGTTTGCTGGAAGAAGAAAAAAAAAAAAGGATTGCTCATTTTTATTTTTATTAACTACAACTAAATTCTACAAAATGTGGGATTTTCAAAAAACTAGATTTTGACTAAAGCTACAATCTCTAAAACTTCAAGTGAAACAGCTATACATGCCACTAATTCAACAAGTTTCAGTCAAATAGCTTCAGAAAAACCTATTGACTTTCAGTTTCACATTCAATATCTTTATTGTCATACTTGGAGATATTGAGAATTGATGAAGGAGTATGCAGATGTCATGGACTGGTGAAATCTATCGAAGCTATCTTGTTTAGACTTCCCAAGTACCTGCAACAGATCTTGTACGCATATTCAGTGATCAAAAGAATTAAGCACATGTGCACTAATCTGGCAATAAATTGAACATGACAAAGTAGTATATCTTTACATTTTCCTTTGTAATGATTACGAATTACAATCACCACCAACCACTGTTATCTCAAAATATAAGCTAATGCAATAATATAATTGTTTTTTTTTATACATATCACGCAATAATGCAAATGCCCGCCTAGATAACTTGTTTAATTTTCAAAGAATGGAGTGGTAATTTTGTTCTATTCCATTATAAAATATTCAAACAATGAAATGAACTCTCTATTCTATTTTGTTTTGTTCCATTCTGTTCCGTTGTTATGTTCATTTTATAATATGCAAACATAGTCTTAAGATGTAGTGAATTAAAAAAAAATAAAAGTTTTTTTAATATCACGATTTTAACTTTGCGATAAGTGATTATTACTTTCAAAACTTCTAATGTCATTTTCGACATGCACAAATACAACAGTTATAATCAACTCCATAAAGTTTATTCTTTCTGTCAAAAAAAAAAAATTAGGTTTTTTTTTTTTTTTTTACAAAAAGTTTTCTTATATTAGTTGTTGACAACGATTCTGGCACGGTCATAACGTGTGGTTAAGGAGACAATTCTTAATTCATTCGGATAAAATCAATTGAAAAATCAGGGATTGACTTCTTCTTTAAATGGGTTTGGATTCATTAACGAAAGATAGCAATAAGTTGAGTATAGTGAGATAGGACGCAGACATTTCTTATGTCTGGTTTGTATGGATAACGTTCCGAAAAAATTCAATCAAGATTTTCGGTGTGTACTATATTCCAGAAAATTTGTTAAATGTCTTAAATTTTGGAAAACTTGATGGAGTGGGTTGGTCATGGGTGTGATTTTGAAAATGGGTAAAATTGATATTTTTATGGTTAAAAGGGTAAGGGTATTATTGTCGAAGAGTATGGTAAATTTTTCCAAATGGATTAGAAGCAAAGTCACATATTTGTCCCTTAATGATCTCTATGCGACCATATTTATCACTTAGCGATTCAAGTAAGAGATTTAGATTATTTTTTTAAAGAACAAAATTGGCTAACCGAAATAATCAAGCCACAAAGTGATTTATGATGATTATAATGACTCGGTGATGGGTTGGCAAAGACTTCACAATGAATATAGAATCAAATTTATAATCATTTCCAATTACATGAATATCGTAATTTAATTGAAAAAAATGATTGCTAAGAACATAATCAAAAGGGGAACCAATACACCCAAAAGCCCATTGAACATGTCCCCTTATGCATAACTCAAGCGCCTAATTTTTATGTTCTTGTGAGAGTAAATAACAAACTGTTTGGCTCATTTCTTTATACTCGATATGGAGGAGGACTCAGAAAAGTTTTTAATTTTAAAAAGCTTGATTGAATTGTTACATACGATCGTATATCATAAATATAAAAAGTTTTGGATGATTAATTGTAGTAGCAGCCCTGTAGGATGAGGTCCATACCCATAATATGTGTTTTAGATTTTAAGTGAAAATAAAAATCTTCTAAATAATAAAATAATTGACAACAAGTCCACTTTAAAAGTCAAAATGTCACACTAGTACTAGTTGCACATGCCAATCAATACCAAAGCATGCGAGCAAGCTCTCAAGACAACCTAACTTCGCTCCTGCGTGGTACCTCCTCCTCTTCTAAGTATCCTCCGCTCCTCCAACCGAATTCTTTCATTTCCTACACAAATAAAATACAAACAGTTAAGTATTTAGAAAAGTAATAATTAAGTTAAATCACATGAGAATAGACCAATTTCAAATCACTCATCATAATTTAATATATCGAATAGTAATATAATCACAATTCATGCATCTTATCTTATCTTCTTATTATAAAAGCTTGCTAGGCTTAGCAATTGCTTAACCCTAATCGCCATTCACCCCAAACTTTTCCCTCCTTTGCTATCAATGAAGACAAATTGGGACCACAATTTCAACTTGCCACAAAATCCAAAAACTTAAATTTTCTATATAGACTAGAAGATTAAAAGTAGCCTAAAACTTAACTATTTTCAATACATAAATTTACCTCTTGTGCTAATCTTTCAACCTCACTAACACGCCCTTCCAAAAGCAAACCTTCCTCAAATGGTGCAGGATACAACGGTAGCTTCTTGCCTGAAAAAAAAATACTTGTACCAATTATTTACTATGACGCTTTTGTTCTTTAAAATGGCAAAGTAAAGGCAGAGAGCATACACTCCTAACCTATATGTTTCTCTATCATATTGAAATGTCTCCTTTCATCTGGGCTCACAAAGGAAATGGCAACATTAACATGAGCAACAGTCCATCCCACGCGGTAGATATAATCTTGTTGATCACACGGTCATGAGTATACTAAAATGCATCGACAAAAGTATAAAAGCATTATATAGCACATCTTACGTTTGGATACCAAGGAATGTTGTAGTTAATCACCATATCTACCGCTGGAATATCTAGTCCCTTACTAACAAAGTCACTACAAATGAGAATATTGCACTCCCCAGACTTGAACGCATTCAAGGATCCAAGTTTCTTTGCCTATAAAAAGTTATTATGTTAAGAATTAGGCATATTTCTTGTTGGCAGTTTAGAAGAAATTACAATTATAATACAGGACCTGTAGTACAGTTACCTGACTCATATAACTAATAATAGGGATGGCCCTGAAACCAAGATTCTTAAGAATCAAAGCCAGAAGAAGCGTTGTACCACATTGCTGAGTGTATACCATATATTTTCTTCTCATTTCAGCGAGAGTGTATACAAGGTAGCAATCCTATGCAAGAAGCATGGAATTGATGAACACAGTCAGTGCAAGCATGAATAATATAGTAATACACACCAAACATCAAACAAAACTTCTAATTTTTTCTCTTCTAATATGAAGAAATTCAACATTTTCTGGACAAGGGAGAAGAGAAACCTTGTGATTTTCTTGCATAAAGCAACTCTGTTGCAATGTGTCCGCAATAGAATATTTGGAAGATAGGTCAATCTATACAGAATAAAAATAAAAAAAATTGTGAATAACATGAGTTTAGCAATAGATTTGAAGATAATATTTGTAAACATTAAGGTTGTACCTTCACGGGATTCCTTAAACACATGCTTAGCATTGTATGGGTCTGAAATCACAAGAGTGGAATATCCCTATATTAATACAAGTGTAGATTTGAAGATAAATAAATTACACAGTCAAGCAGTTCTGATTATGTAGAACCGTCTGATCTCAGATTTTACTGCAGGGATTCCGAGTCCCTTTTCATGTATAGGAATTTGAAAAAGAAATTTCATCTCCCAAGAAGTTTATTTGATCAAAGTATTTACCTCGTCTGTGAATGTAGATGAAAAAAGAAATGTTCTCCGCTGACTAGGAATCATTCTTAAAATCTCTAAAATCTGATATAGAATGTTCTCATAAGATAGCAGGTGCGCATCATCTATGACCTGCTCAAAATGCAGAGCAGTCGACAAGATATATGATGGTATCAATCAAATCACATACCAAGTACTTTAAACTAGCAAGAGCAAGAGAAAATCCTTGGGTGTGTTTTAGGTGATATAAGATTAGGTCAGGCATCCCAACCTTGAAGAGTAAGAAATAAAAAATTAGAAGCAGTAGTAAATTGAAATAATAAAATTTCAAGATTGTAACAACACTTACAATAATATGAGGTTGCTCTGAGTTCAGGATGAATTCATGTTCCTTGCGGTTCTCTTCAGCAATCTATAGAAAAAGCAATCAAAATAGATTGTGTTAGTAACCAACCAGCACATATATGGTCTCTTGCGCACATACACACTTGTGATTACATTGAATTATACAATTTCATTGGAAAAAAAGTATTATAACTTACAATAGCACACTTGACACCAAATTGAGAACCTAGAGCCCGAAAGTGGTCAGCGGTCTGAAAGGCAAGTCTCCTAGTTTAAGGAAGAAAAAAAAAAGGTTAGTTATGCTAAAATATGATGAATGATGAGATAAATGATTATGATACCTTGTGGAATAGAGCACACAAGCAAAGAAAGGGGTTAGGTTGGGTCCGGTTTCGAGGAGGGTCTGCAATATAGGAAGAACAAAAGCCAGAGTCTTACCGGAACGTGGTGGGGAAATTCCAAACACATCATCTTTTCCTGCAGAATGAGATGAAATTGAATTAATAATAATAATAATAATAATAATAATAATAATTCATTCATTCAATAAATCAGAATCAATACCTTGTAGTGCATGGGGAATCACTTCTCTCTGAAACTTCAAGGCAAAATACAAAGGCCGTTTTGTTTCACAAGTTTTTGCCAATTCAGAAGATAAGCCAAGATCAGTAAATGATTTCATTTTCTTCTAACTTAATTCAACGAATGACTGATACATACATTGTTGGGAGAGCGAGACTCCAACTTCTATTATAACCCGAGGTTGTGGTTTAGGGTTTTTTTTTTTTTTTAGGGAAATCGTGTTTTTTAGGGAAAATATCACAAACTGTATGGCTCTTTGAGGTGTGTAATGCATATGTATATATTCTACGTACAACCTTATTTTATTTAAGATTCCATGTTAACTATGTTCATTCATGATAACACCAACTACTTCCCTTCAAATAAAAACTTCTGGACAAAGGAAAATTAACTTTTTTTTTTTCTATTAAGGAGAAATAACAAGTTAATTAGGTGACGCTTACTTTATGAAAACATTTTCTATTTTTACTTTTTAAACTAACTCCCTCGAAAAAAAAAATGTGTTAACTAACAATAACAAGAGATGGTACATCTTTCAAGCTAACAATTTTATGCATTTTTTAACACCAATGAAAATACCAGAAGAATCGTTTTCATTGTTTCCATAAATGCATCATCTTTGGCTCACATCTCTTAAACTAAACAAAAAAAAAATCTCATTTGTACTATACTAATTAGATATTATATTTCACTGGACCATCGACCCATGCTTACGCACGGGTCATATCGATAGTAATAATTGACAATGAAATATAAAACAATATGAGTGCAATGACATAGTTCATTAACACAAAAAAAAAGGTTTTATACTTTGCGAATACATTCAAAATGACCGTATGTCACATGTTCTTCTATTGATTTGATTTTTACATATGGTCATTATACATAAACCATATTATGAGAAAGTATTTAGTTTTGGAATAGCCATCTGATCTGAGAGATAAACGGTTTTGTAATACAATCAATTTACTTTTCTACACTCAAAGCAAAAATAAAATTATCTAATTCAATAAGTGAATCTTAAAAACATAAGAAATTATAGGCAAATTATATCTTATGATACATTTCACATTTTCACCTACAATCAAAGCAATGCATCAACAATACATTTAGAAAACCCAAGAATTTCCTTTTTGTGATTCCTCTTTCAAGTGATTCTGAAAACTAATAAGATTCTTAATTTGAAATCCCTAAATCAAAGAAAGGATGAGTTGAAAATAAAAATAGCACCATATGTATTTTTGTGAGATAATGAGAGAAAAAGGAACAACAACCTTTACTTAACGGCGGAACAAAAAAATTAGGATATAGTACAAAACAAAAAAAACAAAAAAAGAACTTGCGGCGACTTTTTTTGTTGTTGTGCCACATCTTCTTCTTGTTTAAACATTTTAGAGTAGTATTAACAAAACATGAATTTTATGACATTTGTTTAAGGAGAAACGTGATCAATAATTTCAATATCAAATTATGTTACAAAATATGTTGTTAATCAAACCTCAGAGAAGGGGATCAACAAAAAAAAAACTGCAAACAACACGGGATATGAATAGAGAAATAAATAGAGAAATCTACAATAATTAATGCGATATCAAAGGAGGAGTATAGGTCAACAACAATTAATGTGATGTCAAAGGAGGGAAATTTTTAGGTTAGAATTATGGTTAAGTATAGCTTGACCAGTAAAGATTTATAAATAAGAGATTAAGTGAACAAATTGTTTGATCTACAATATATAAAGAATAATAAATTCCAAAAGACTTTTCAACAAACTCAAAAAGGTTTACTCGAGTACTTGGATGAGATGGTAAGTGATATATATATTCCACTTGAACTAGAGGTTTAGGGTTCGAATTCAATCATGAAACTGCAACAATGTTAAATCCAGAGAGAGAGAGAGAGAGTTTTGTCATCATTACGGTTTTACTCGACTAAGGAGATTAGTCTTTGCAATTGCACGTAGAGGATGTCCAGTTCACACCAAAAAACTCAAAGATTTGAACTTGATCCATCATGACGCTCTTTGTGAGAGGAATGCATGTGAAGATATTCTGGCGAAATTGGGAGCTAATTGTATGCATTCTTTGGTTATGATTCACGAATTGTCTGCATGTCTTTTCTCGGCTTGTTAGCTTATGTTATTGGAGTGTCCTTTATTTAGACTTAGTTCCTTTTGTTAATTTTTTCTTTTTATTTCATTTAACCAAAAAAACTCAATATTTGTTTTCTTTTAAACAATATTTAAGGTTTAATTGGGTGCAACGAATCAAAGTAACCGATGCCTCTAAAAAAATGATCTAGACAAATATTACCCATTGTGATCTAGACAAATAATTAATCTAAATACATTACAACTAGTAAATTCTCATTGCCATATTTCAATGGAAGAAGAAGAAAAAAAGGATTGCTCATTTTTATTTTAATTAACTACATTTAAATGCTACAAAATGTTGAATTTAAAAAATTAAAAAAAAAAAAAAACTATATTATGACTAAGCTACAATGTCTAAAACTCCAAGTGAAACAGCTATACATGCACCTATTCAACAAGTTTAATTCAGTCAAATAACTTCAGAAAAACCTATTGATTTTCAGTTTCACATTCAACTCCAATGTCATCCTCATTTTCAGCAACCAATGCAACTTTTCAGCTTTAACAACATCTGTTTTCTGAATATGCCTGTTCCTTCTCCAACTACCGGCATTTTTGACATATTTTTCTTGTTGCACCTAGTTCTTCACTTGCTTTAGCACAAGTGGAAGAGTATGATCTTGAACATCTGAGGAGCCACTAAATCTAGAAAGAGGCTTCTCATGACTTGAAGATGATGATGATGATCTCTCGGTGCAACTTCGTAGCAACCCTTCATTTCCCTTATGCTGCTTTGGGGTACAAAGTGCTTGACTGGGTTGAAAAGCATTAGTAGGAAAATCAATGTTGGGTTCAAGAACAGAAAATATGGCCCCTTTACGATCTTGGTAAACTTTAAGAGGGCGCTTTCAACGGATTCTCGATAGACTTCTGGATAAGGAAGCTTTTTGGTTTGAGAATATTTGATCTGCCAACCTTCTTTTCAATGGTTTTTTATACCTAACATTCCCACTCTAATGCAAATATCCACCTAGATCACTTGGTCGTAGAAACTCCAATATTATATATAAACTAAACTATACCAAAGGAAATAAAAACACAGTATATATATTATATTCTGTATTTAACAATTACGTTTAGGAAAAATATTAACGTACATGAATAATATTTTTCTTGAACAACACCATTTTAAAAAGAGATTTATGTCCAAACATCACACAACTAATAGTTCTAACTTTCACTAGACACCAAAACAAACACAGATGTTTATCTTAGAAAATTACATAACCACTCATCCACCAGCATCCTCATCAGTCAAAGAAGAGGTTAATTCTCACTTCTAAGCTAATATTTCTAGAATCATATTATTTTTTTTTAAACATTTAGAAAGATAACAAAATCATGGCATAAAAGAATTAAGTGATCGGCCACAATCACCATCTTTAAAAGAATCACCAGGAAAGTACCCTCCCCGCACACTGTCAAAGTCTAATCCTATCCGAAGCTTACAAAATACATACTATCGAAGTGAATTTTGTTTCTTCCAACAAGACTTTTTGTATTCACTACCCAGTTCAAATGTTATTCACTACCTAGTTCAAACCTAGCTAGGGCAAATGCTAAGAGATTCAATTATCTATCAATTTTGACGACTTTGTTGGTTCTTTGGTATGTTTGGATCGGTGACATATTGTGGAATAGGATGGTAAGGTATGATATTCCATTGTTTGGATGGTGGCATCTATTTCATTGTTTATTCTTGTTGAAATTGTTGCATATCATGTTCTTTCTTTTCTTCTCTATTTCGATTCTTACTGTTTTTGTTTCTTTCTTTACTTCTCTGTTGCTTTTCTTCTTCCTCTCCCTGTTCTTGCTTCTCTTTCATTTTGTTGATAATCTGCTTCTATTTCCTACCGTTGCTTTTCTTCTTCCTTCTTTATGTTTCATTTCATGTTCTCCTTGTTGTTTCTGCTTTTTTTATACTTGTGGCTTTTATTTTTAACAATGAATACTTCAGTTTTGAGTAATTTATTTATTTTTTCTGCAACCATGTGTTTATTAGTATTAATTGTATAGTAATTCCTAAATAAATCACAAAGTACCCGCTCTGCTCCACGCTACCACTCGGGATTGGGATAAACTCAAATAAGTCAATCCAAATAGGTGCTTAAAGTTCAACTATGAGGCAATAAAACACTCTGGTATCATGTCAACACTGACACTGGTATGTCACACGATTAATAATTTAAGAAAATGAAAGTGTGATCGATGTAACCACATATGTCGGTTCAAAAACCAACATGTTTCGGATACCAAACATTTCTTTAATACAAAACGTTTGCGCTTCTAAAAGAGCAATCTTAGATAAATAGACAGGGCATATACAAGTTTAGAAACATTCTTTCAGAAATGAGAACTAGGTTTAGCAGTAAAACTTGTTTGCAGAGCCAATTCCTGCTCCTTCATCCACCCTTCCACAATTTCACCGCCACCACCACACTTTCTTTTCCCCTCCATTCCACCTTCAACTTGTTCTTTCTTCCACTCTTCCACAATGACACCAATTTCTTCAACCGCAATTCCCTCATCACCACGATTTTCCTTCATTTTTATTCGCTTCACTCTCACGGAATCACGGGAAGGAAATTCTTTCATTTTAACATCAACTTTCTGCTCAATCAGGGAAGCTTTTTGTAGATTCAAGAATCTAGGAGATCGTTGAGAGATGGAAATAAAGGATGTTATAAATAAGTGATGTGTATTCACTTAAGTACTGTTATAAATAAAGGATGTTAGATTCGATATGAACTTAGACATCGGAATATATGAATGAATTCTCCCAAAGTCCAAACGCTTCGGGCAGTAAGAAAACAATGAATCTCCATATGCCGGAGCATGATCATCTTGTGTTTCTATTCAACTATGCTAAAAGCTTAGATACATAAATTCAAAAAGAAACCAAAAAAAAAAAAGAAAGGAATAGCAAGCTACCTTCTTCATTATGCCTTCTAGGAAATGTGTTGTTTGGTCAAGCAAGGACAAGAAAAACTAATCACGTGCCAACCTCATCTTTATAGGGGGATGTGACGGTTATGAAACCACCATCAACAGCAATTGAAAAAGAGATTTTGGGGTTTCTTATATGAATGACCCCTTTAACCCACATAATACTCTCCAAATACAATTTAAATTAAAGATATCAAGTTGGCAAGTTACATGCTATTACAAAATTTCGAAAGCATGCCAAATATTCTCTACCGACTACAAAATAATAATTGAAACCAAATCCAACCTCCACAGGAAAACTAACATGGACAGAAAACATATACAATATGAACCAAAGATATCAAGTTGACAAATAACATGCTATTATTTCTCAAAAAAAAGTTACATGCTATTACAAAAAGCCTACAGTAACAATCTAATAAAAGAATATAACACGAATTGTCCCAAAACTATTAAAAAATAGTTGTAAAATATCATTTCCAATCATAAATATGATACATCTAGGAAATTATTTTAAATGTTATTATTCTCGTTATACTCGTTTTATCAACATTTAAATGAATATAACCAAAACTACATTTCAATTCATTTTAATCAAAGCCCAAAACCAATGAAGCACGGAAACGATACGAGTATGAGATACAACGCGTATTCAACACAGCGATAAGTCATTTATTGAAAAATATAGGATACGCATATAAAAAAAATTATATATATATATATATATTTAAAAAAATTAAAATAAAAAGACCGCTTCGAACATTTTTTTTAACAGAAATTGAATTTGTATTTATAGGAAAAATATTTACTGTAAAACCTAGATGAGTAAAATGGAAACTTCATCCTTAAAAAAATGGAAATTGCAATCGTAGGTTAACGTATAATTGAATGGACAACTGGTTAAATGCATCAACTATTAATTAAAGAAAAGAAAAAATGCATCTGCAATGAGTAATGACGGAATCATAGAAATTGTACTCTATCTATTAAAGGAGACGGGTAATTATGGAGGAGAAAATTTTATATGAAAACTAAATGAACTAGCTGTATCAGTGACATCCGAAGCATATTGGTAGCGTATCCCCGCATGTCAACGACGTATCGGAATTATTTTATTTTTTAAAAATAAATAAATCGGATACTTTGTCGATACATATTGACGGAGTATCAGGACGTATCAGCGTATCGGGGCGCATCGGACACGATACGGTAGCTATTTAAAAGATCCGTGCTTCATAGCCCACAACTAATAAAAGAATATAACGATTAATATATTCTCGTCATATTTAAATGTCATTATTCCAGCGTCAAAACGATTGTGGGTAAATAACGTAATTATCAACGTACTCACTTTTCTTCAGAGACGATAATGGTCATTACTATATTTTGAGTATAAACTATCAACAATGAAAGTAATTAACCATGTTTCTAGAACATAAAAACAAAGCTAAACATTCCCAACATGTACCATGGGACCAAAAAAGTAAATCTGGTGAATTAAAAAAAAATACTAATCATTCTGCATAAGCTCCATCAAAATTGAAACCATCAAAATCACCTCCATTGTTACGTCCAGACCTCCATTGTTAAACTCAGTCATCAAGGTAATAATAAGACCCAGCATTCTTTTGCTCTCTGTCCTCTGTTGATTCAAGTTTGTTGATCCTCAAAAACGATAACTTTGTCAGCAAGATAATTTGCCATGATGAAATCATGCTCAACGATAAAGACTGTTTTCTTTGCATGAAGAATAAACCTCAGCAAGATATGCGCTTGGCTCATCTATCAGATAGATGTCTGCAGGCTGTTTGTTGTAGAACAATAGCAACTGATTAGAAAACTATAAATACTATTTTAGTTTTAAATGAATAGATGTCTAAAGTAGCAAAAACAAACACGCAACAAAGCTCAGGGATATAGTAGAACAGTAATGGATCGTGAATTCAATTAGTATTTTGTTTGAAGTAAAATGTATTACATTAAAGAGATAGAAATAGATCAATCACAACAAATCCAAGTTTCAAAAAAAAAAAAAAAAAATCAACACAGGTTTAGCCTTTAACTTGTTTCAGTTACATAATTTGAAAAAAATCCAGCTGACATCGCCAACAAATATTTGGCTTCTCAAAAGTGAGGAAAGTACTACATCTCAACCATAGAAAAAATTCTGAACCTCTTGGTCGATCAACTCTTCAATACGTAGTGGCTTCATCACATCTAATATAAACTGGGGATGAGTACATGTACCACGGATTCTTCTTTGATATAGCAAGTGTCTAACAGGTATATGGGATTCTGAGGTTTGTATGATACATTGAACTTAGGCAACTGCACGTCAGATCCACCTTCTATAGTATCGGGTTTCAACAAACCAGCCTGAATAAAGGAAGAGGGTGAATAAATATATGAAGAATTATGTGTTGTAAATATTGCTTATATTTCAAAAGTTTCTTCATATATAAATTTCCTTGGTTTAAGTGAAAAATATTTTTAGTTGGAAATCATAATTATTAATTGTAAAATTTTTATTATTAGAGTTGTAAGTTATTTCTTTTGACCGGTTCTATGCTAACAAACCATTCCTCTATTCTTTCTATGAGTCATCAAAGCATATAAACATGTTTTCATATAGTTATCCTTCTATATAATATGTTGGCAGATTTTTAGCAATTATTTTTGACTTCTTCTGTAACGTGCTAGTTAAATTAGCTTAATAGCATCCCTATATTTTTGCTATGACTGTTTCAAAGAAGCTAATTTTATGCTCCCACGTTTATTTATTATTGTGAAACGGTCATTTTTTGTAAATAGCTTATATATATTGCTTTGAGCCACACGCAAGGAGCACTACAAAAAATTATCAACATGCATACAGTACATATACTCCCTCACTTCATATTTAGAGATACACAAATTATTTTCCCTCATCCAAAATATTGAGTTTCTGGCTTACATCTCCTGATATCTTTAAGATAAATTTGAGCTGTTCTGTCACCTCCGGTTATGATTCATAACGGGGAAGAACTGTTGTATCCTGGGAGGATATGCGCTTATGAGGCGGATAAAATCCTCAAGAACAGTGACTATGTCACGCCTCAGTTAGATAATGGTTCATTGTTTTGCAGGTTACATGAGTTGTTGATAGAAGATGTTGATAGAGTTGTATCGGTGTCTAGTTATACAAAATTCCAATGACAGCTAAGTTTATTTATCTCATTTTCTTTATATTTGATTTATGTGTATATGTTTACTTTGATTATTATTTAGAGATAATTATTATGACTAAATTTTACAACATTATGCAGTTTGATAAAGAAATAATAAGACTAAAAGAATACCAGCATACGAATGAATGTTGTCTTTCCTGTCCCATTCTCACCAATTAAGAATCACAATAATCTGTGAATCTGTAAATTCTCCTTCAACTGCATGAATCCTGAAATTGCCTTGAGTTTTAGTCATGGTTGCGTATTTGAATCGAGCATATGTTTGAGCTTCCTCAGCAGTTTCCTGTGGATTCTCTGCAACCTGAACAAAACATTAGAGCAAGGTTAATTCGATAAAATTTCCTTGTTTTATTTAAAATAGATAACTGACCAGCATCTAATTTATTAAAATATTTTCATTTTGATGTGCAGAAAGTATGATTATATGAAGGTCAAATAAAAATGACACTGTACGTTCTTTCTTAAATTTTATACAAGTGACTTATACGTCCTTATTACCATGTAGGTCAGCCTTATATTCACGATTTATTAGGCCGTTTGGTGAGTAGGATAGGGAGATAGTATAGGATAAGATTATTCTATCCTATTTAAATTCCTTGTTTGGTGCATCAATAGGATATGATAAATTAAACCAATTATCAATCTTATCTTATTCACTCTTTGTTATTTCTACCCTTAGTTTTTGGTGGGCTAGCAATCTATAGGATTTTTCTGACCCTTTCACGGTTTGCTTGTATTCTTCTAGTCATAAACGACTTCTTTTCCTTCAAAAATATATTTAAATCATCAATAACTATATTTTCAAGTTCTACCTCTACATCCATCGTTGATGTTTCAAACGAAGCATGATAATCCAGAATAAGATTCCCACGTTTCCCTCAAGGTTGTGTCATACTACCATAGAAGATGCTTGTGAGATCTGAAACTTTCTAGAAACATACAATTCATGAACTCACCCAACAAATTGTTTAACAATGGTCATATTCCATGGAAGTAGTCATGTAAATGACAGGAACGAAGAAGAAGAAAAGCACAACCTTGTTACTCAACAAAAAAAAACAAGTTTTTAATTTGTCAAGTAAATATAGGATTTTTAAAAAAAAATATGTATTTGATTAAATAATATATATCTTATTATCATGCGGATATCAAGTGTCTGATAAACACATGATATGATAAAATAATGTTATCCTATTTATTATCATGTGTTCGCCAAACAAAGGATAGAATAATGTTAATAATTTTTATCCTGTCACTATTCTATCCTTATACAATTCATTATCATATCTTGTCTCTATCCTATCATACGCATCAAATTTGTAAAAAAATAAATCACTCAATTAGTTCAGGTACATCATCTAAGCGTTTAGATAATTAAATAAAAAATTATAGTGATATATGTATAAATATATATAAGTTTTACCAAAATATAAGGACTAACAATATAATTTAATCTTTTTTTAATGGCAATATAATTTAATATAATATAAATGATGCAACACAAACAGAAATAATTGTGACATGTTCATTTAAATGGGGAAATTTTCTGAGTATATTCAGAAACCAAATACCATTGGGTCAATGGATGGGAGGTAGGAGATAGATTATATGTACCTGTACCTTGAAAGTAAGAGAGACCTCTCGAAACCTAAGATTTTCCGTTGGAACAAAGCCGGACAAGAAGATATTAATTCCTTCTCTAACTGCGAAAGGGAGTGTCACAACACCATATACACCAGGTTTGCCATACAAACAGCAAATAAAGTCTGATAAGTAGTCAAAAACACTAAGATCGGGCTCAACAACAATTACAAAGCTGAAAAAAAAGAAGAGGATTTCAAATAAAATAAAATTCATGGTAAAAATTAGGGATTATTCGCTAGATTTATTCTATTATTTATTTATGTATGTTTATATGTGATTAATTGCCTCTGTGTGAATTTTGGGTTAGGATTAGTGGATTTCAGTGTTAGAAGGGTATTATGGTCATTTTAGACTCAGGATATTTTGGTCATTTTGTGAGCAAGGGTAAATTAGTAATTTTATGGTGAGGGTTATTTTCAGTGTTTCAAGTGAGAACCATTATTTTTACTAAGTTACTATTCGGTAGTGATAATTAGTTTTAGACCGGTAATTATTCGATAACTTTTAACCGTTAGTGGATAGAAACTTTGGGAGTTAGTTTATAA
>Ga0315914_1007316_pt1 | contig 15315 bp, 5 predicted proteins | sample MpolenodulesMG_FD_203920 | JGI IMG/M metagenome (GOLD analysis project Ga0315914, IMG submission 203920) | Medicago polymorpha root nodule microbial communities from Los Angeles, California, United States - elongated nodules | ecosystem: Host-associated > Plants > Roots > Nodule | place: USA... | reverse complement strand
TCAGCTTTGGGTTGATTCGGAGAAATCATTTGATGCGTACAGAAGGAACATAAAATTGAGTGAAAAATGGTCTGGAGAAGGAATGAGTCGATTTTGAACTCACAGAAAGGAAGAAGAAATGAGATAATAAACTTATAAAAACAAATCATGCACATACATACGGTACATATCCAGTAGATACATACAGAACTCTTGAATTAAGGGCAAATTGGGAAATTCAGGGGGATAAAAGATTTTGGGGGGCTTATAAAGAAACGTCGTTTGCTATATATATCCCTATATAAAACAAAGATTTCAATATCCCCATAAAAAAAATTGGTTTTTCATAATAATGTGCCAAAAAATTTATCATCGAAGAAATTAGTGATATTTTTTTGGGCACTTTGTTCCTAATAATGCGTCTCACTAATATTAAAAAATTAATGTGTATCTCATTAAATATATTTTTTGACAAAAGTCTATCTCATTAATTTCAATGAGGTAATTTCTTATCATAAGTGTGATATAATTATTGACATAAGTGATTAAGTGTGCTAAAATTCACCATTGAAGGTACACTTTTAACAACAGTCTAACATTGAATTGGTATCATCGTAATAAACTTATTAGAGATACTTATAGCACATAAAAAGAGGAATGCTACACTTCTAACATATAAAGAAGTTATTGTATCTATGATTCCTCTAAAAAGTCTAACAATAATTTTGTATCAAGTATTATTGTTGTTATGAGTTTAACATTGGAGAATTTTGCATTCAAAAATTTAAAATTTAATTAATTACGTATTGATATACTTTTATTTTTTGGATGTTATGATTCTTAGGCACTAAAAATTTAGTCTCTATTTCAGTTTATTTCGTCGGTGCTATTGTTTTCTACTTCTATGATATTTTATTTTGTTTTAGTGTTTATGGAGTATTTGATTTATATTAAGTTGTTGTACGGAAAAATAAACGAAATGAAGAGCTAATAAAATTTTATGATGTATTATGTACGGGGTCTATGAATGACTCTCTCTCTCTCTCTCATATCTCTTGATTATTAAATAATGGTTGTAAAAAAAATTTGCTAGAAGTTTTAGAATGATCATAGATGTGTATGGTTTCATTTAAATTATTTTTTTTTTTGTTTTTATATTGCTTATTTGTTTCTTTGTAGATTTGTAAAATTCTAAATAGTAAACAATTTTATAAATGTATGACCTAATATGTCAGGAGATCAAACAAAGATTTATATGAAATTTCTTTCATATATGTTGTTGAAGGATTTCAAATAATTTATGTGATTGTTATTATTTTTAATAATGAATTTTTACACAAATAATTTATTGTACATTTATTCACCATAATTTCTAACAACATTATATTTTGCATATAACTCAACTATGTGAAGCACGCGAGTGCGGTCTAGTTAAATTATATTAGAGATAGTAGCCATACTTGCTAGGTTGCTTTATTTCACTTTTCCACACACTCACTCTGCATCTAACTTACATTGGAAAGCCTAAATGAACAAACGTGCACTTTTCTTTACGACCAAATTAAAGTATTTATCCACTTGTATTCAAAGAATAAATGCCTGCTTGATGAGTAATTAACATTCTAACTACAAAATAAAAAAGATGAAACAAATAGAGCAGAATTAATACACAGAAATAAGAACATACAAAACAAGCATTAAACTGAGTTGTGTAGTGGAGTGCATACCAAAATTTATGTTTAATATGAAGAAAATTAAAAAACTGAGAACTTTTGAAACGATAGGGAATCAAAATTGAAATACTCACCGGAGAAGGGAAAAAGTCCTTTTAGATTGCTTGAATTGCTCACGTAGATAAGTAGTATTCTAATAAGCCATGACAGCATACCAATGAATGAAGATCGCAGGCATGTGCATTTTAGAACTCAAAAATACTCACACAACCCAATGACTCAATGAGTGATCTAGTTGATCGATTCACATATGTCAATGTATAATTTTAATTTTATCATCTTTTATTTATTAGCAAAAATTATGATATGTTAATGTTTTGAAAATATTTATCAAGGCAAATTCATAAACATATTATACGCTACTATTTGTCTCTATGTATTAATAACAAAATATGTTATGTGAATAGTGCATATAGTCAAACCACTACTACAATATACCCCCTTTAATAACGTTCATTCGGGCGTTTAATAAAACATTATATTAAGATACTAATACAGATATGTTGATCAGAAACTTAATTACAAATGTCATAATATTATTCTATCCTAAATGACATCTAATGTACACTTGCATAAAAATGCAAAGTCCGTGCACGATACATATATATGAACAATAACAAACCTAAGTGACCGGCAAATCTTTGGTTTTCTTCTCCAATTTTCCATACTTGGAACCTCCCGACAAACGATGACTCCAATAAAACTGACAAAACCTTGGTTTTCTTCCCCAATTGGTTGACCTCGAGCATTGCAACGAACCTGAAGTAAGATTGCACGGTATACAAAATGAATTCAGCATTGACATGGTATACAAAATGTTGAATTCATTTGTTACTTACGGAATATGTCAACATGGTATACAAATCTGAAGTAAAGGTTTGTTGCAATGTTGTAAGTATAAAACATTTGACATTGACAAGGAATATAATTTATTTACTATTAGGACACATGGCTGGAATGAGTCTAAGAACTCTGCAGCAGCATCAAGCTTAACCTGAAGCTCACTTGCTCAACACCTTAGAACGCATGGCCCGAACGAAGCTAAAACTCTGGAGCATCATCAAAGCTAAAGAACAAAACCCGATGCACCAAAATAGAACCAATTGTGGAAAAGCTGAGTCCCTCATTGTCGAACCGAAAGAGTATAAATTACTCACCAAAGTAGAAAATTCCTTATTTTGATCACTTATAAGTAGGAAAGGAATAGCATGTCAAGTTGATTATGTTTTTATAGTCTTCTTCATCAAGCAAGACGAAGAAGGAAAAATATTTCGTAGCAATGAAATGAATTAGTATCTCTAACACAAATAAGAAAATAGCCATGATGGAGTAAGGAAGTTCATTGGGCTTCGTCCCTCTCTTGTACCAAAAAAGAAACAGAGAATAACGAACTGTATATCTGATGTGACACAGATACTAATGCCCCCTACCAATTCACAAATGCTCCAGATCAAATTTAGTTCATCAATTATCAATGAAATCACTGTATTACCATTTTATCCTCTTCCCCCAAAATAACAAAAGACAAGAACACTAAATTCAGATAGCATGTATCAAAGCTTAGACAAATGAGAAAACTAAGAAGTAGAAAATGACCTTCACGACTTCAAAGGAGAATACCAATTAACTGAAGTCGCTAAAAGGTAAACGTGGAAGTGTCTGATAAAAACCAACCAAAAATACACAAGAAGGTTCAAGCTAAATACTTGCATTTTGTTATAAAATAAAAAGAGTGAGTGTATTCTCGGTATTTCATATTTCTTTTAATGATAATTTTTTGATATTATTACTGTAGTTTTCAAGCTGAAAATGTAGATACATTCTAGCTTGTGGAGGATTTTAGATACAAGTTTGTTAATAGTTAGTTATGCTTGTTAGTTGCTATAGTTTCCTCCTTTCTATATGTATTCATCGTTAAGTTATCACTAACAGATTTCACAAAAATAGACCATTGTGTTTAGTCACGTTTTGCAAACTCACTGAGACAGTAAATTTCACTCTCTATTGTTATCTTTTTCAAATGTCTTCATAGAATTGAACATATATGAAGGAAGTCATCAATAGTTCAATGAGTTGATCTGAATTTGCCGGAAAAAATTCTTGACAACATCTTGTCAAGTTGATTTCTTGTCACATTGTTGACATTAAAGAAAATCATTGATAATATTTTGTCATATGTATGTTGATTCCTCGCGAGACAGCTGGCGAAAATTCACGACAATTTGATAAAAATCGCTACACATTTGCGAAACTGGTTTGTTGTCAAAACTTGAATTTTCAAAAAATATTCTTTATTAACGAGATCGACATATATAACTTAATTTTGAAATACTTACTTATCAGACATATTGTGATAGACACAATAAGTAGCAAGAGGCCAAAGTGCGATAGTTATTGGAAATTTAGTTATGTGAATGTGCTGGATTCAGTCATGAAAATAGTAATTGTTGAGTAAAAACATGAAATTACTGAATGTTCTCTTATTTCAAAAATTAACCAATTACACGAATTGCACATTTACTTATTCTACTAATGATTGTTTGATGTCTATCAAGGAGGAAGACAAAAGACAATTGGGTAAGGTCAACTTTGTGATGAGATTATGTGTTGAAGACAACAAACAAAGAAGCATCATTAGCTGCACTCAATTATAAAATTAGTGTATGATTAAACATAAATTATTTTTATATTCAATTAAATCCGCAACAATAAAGTAAAATAAATCAAAACTCAATACTTCAGCCGACTTTTTTGTCCAATGGATGATCATCATATACTCATAGTATATACATTACGTAAAAAAGATAAAGATACTTGTAGAACATTTGGAGAGCAATAACAAATTGCACATGCATGAAATGACATTTCATAACAATCATATTAGACATGAAAAATATTCATTCAATCGAGCTCGTCGTGCATGTTTGATATGGATTCAGACAAATCCACTCTGATACCAAACATGCACGTGGTCGTAGAATTTTCTAAAAAATGTCAAGAATCTCAATAATAGAACGATTACAAAGGGGACAAGAGCCTCTATTCAACCAAAGCTCCCTAGAACAAACCCTGCAAAAAGTATGTCCACATGGAATAAACGCCGCACCTTTATTCCTCCCCATACACACACAACACACTGAATCATTCCCCGCCACACCACCAATCTTCTCCTCCGCCTTAACCGCCACCGTATCACCGTTTTCCGTTTCCTCCAACAACCGCATCAACGACACTCTCCACGGCGTTCCCGGCATCCTCCCCTCTCTGCTACTCGTTTCCGCAGCAGGTCCTCGGAGTTGTCTCTCCGCCGCCAACGCCGCCGCAAGATTCATACTCGAAGAACTCGAACCCGAACCCGTTTGAATCACCGGAGACACACACATATTCGGATCTTCACTCGGATCCGTATCAAGAATTCGTTGCTGATTCTGTTGTGATTCAGAAGAAGAACGGAATCCCCAGGTGGCCCCACAGCAACCGATAAATCCAAACCGTTCCTTGAAACTCCGTCTCCGACGTGGCACACCGTCCATTTGTTCCCTTAACAAACCGAGAATCGTTGTTGACTCAGTTTGAGACTGAACCGGTTCTTGCAATAATAAACCGAGTTGACTCATTTTTCTCTCTCTCTTTCAAGCGGTTATGTTAAGTGACTCAGAGAGAAAATGAAATGGAAGAAGCATTTAAGAAGGGAACGAAACGGGTTATATGTTGTGAAAGTGACTTGGAATTGAGGGTTTAAGTTTAATTAATAGACTTGGACTTGGCACGCATTGCAAGCTTCAATATTAAAGAAAGGAAAATAGAGAAAGACAAAATGGAAGGAGAATATGAAGAACCTGTTTCTTTGGTAATATTTTATTTTATTGCATTATTAGTTATTACTAGTACTATTTTTAAGTATTACTATACTCTTTTTTCAAAACAAAATAAAAATTAAACTTAACAATGTGTGGAGTCAATTTTTATTTCACCTAGATAAAGTATCTATATTATGTTTGATACTTCTTCCGTCCTAAATTATAAATGTTTTGGTCATTTTACATAAATTAAGAAATGATTAGATAGTAAAGAGAAATTATAAGTAATTTTACAAAATTAACATTTATCAATGGTATAAGAATGATAAATTAAAGAATTGAAGAAAGTGAAAGTAATAAATAATTAAGGGTATAATAGAAAAAGTAGTAATATTATTGTAAAGCGACTTATGATTTGAGACAAAAATTTTCTCCAAAGCGACTTATAATTTGGGAAGTTAATATCTTTAATATAATTGTTTATGATGGAGAGAATTTATTATAAATTAAAAAACATGAAATAGAAATAACTTTTTGAGATGAGATGGTGTGAGTCTCTTATAACTTTATCAAAGTCTTAAGCTTGAATTTAGCTTTGGTAATGCAACAACGTTAATAGTGTTAGGAAGAGTTTGCCACCAATTTGATTCAAGGTTTAATGAATTGCCACCAATTTGATACAATTTTTAAAATTTCCAAAAAAAAATCATCACACAACTTCTAACATCATATTTCTAGTATTTTCCTTCTTACAATAAAAATGTGGGTTATTTTTATATCCTGTTCATGGTATGCAAATTAATTTTAAAATGTGGTATTGCAATTTAATTAAAATAGTATAAAATTATTTATTTTTCCTAATTTGTTTGTATATACGTGTCCTTGTTTTGTTGCCGGCATTAGCAAAGTCAAAAGCCGTTGAAGGCGGCACAACAACCAAGGTTTGGGCCAAATGGCTTTGCACTCTTGCGGCAAAGGTTTAGGTTTATCTTTTTCTGATCTCACTTTAGTTGCATTATACTCCAACTCCAAGGGGAAATAGTCATTTTTTATTTTGAAATTATACGAATGCATTTAACTTGGTCCTAAATATATTACTAATAAATTTTCTTAAATTTGTATCAGCTTGTTTAGGACTCGATAAATTACTTAATAGAGTAAAAAAAAATGTTGAATTGGTTCGGAGATGTTAAGTTGAAGAACATTTTCTTAAATTTGTACTAGTTTCTTTAAAGCAATTACCATAGAAACACTTATTTTTGGGTACTTATAAATGAGACTCACGTGCACATATAACTTATTTATAATTTGTTAATAGTAGTCAAATCCCTCTATTGGAAATGGCCTTAGGGTTCTTTTAATTTTTTTTTATAGAAATTTAGGGCTCTAGTTAATTGTATTTTGATATTTTGAAATACATTTTCTTCAAAAATGTAGGTTGAATTAATTTTCAGAATAGTGGAATGGATTTGCAATCTTTAATTTTAAATAGTGTAACGATCTTTTTAAACGACGGTTAATTGGATCTTGACTCGAATCATATGATATCAAATATTAATAAAATCATTATAGATTTTTTTTATCTTGGTTTATTATTTCAAGGATTTTTTTTTGGTCAAGTAGCCTAACGGTTAAAGAAATTCACCTCAAAAAAGAATAAGTGGGATGTCCAGAGTTCAAACCCCGGTCCCTGCATAAATTATTTCAAGCATTTATTATTACAAGTCTATGTTTGAGGATTATTAACTATAAAAAATATATATTACCTTTAACTTTGATCACATTTGAATGATGTAAATTATGCATAGGTCGAGTCTAGTTCATATATCAAGTATGAGGAAACATTTTACGTGAATGAAAATATGGATTTTGAGAAATATATAAGTGACCAAAATGTATATATCTAATATCTTAAGATTTTGGTGAAAGATGTGCGCTCAACTCACTAGTTTGGTTGTTCTTAACTCAATGGGTTGATCCACTAAGCTCTCCTTGAAATACAATAGTGGTATTAGAGCTGATGGTTTGAATAAAGGAGATTGACTGCTTATATCAAAAGTCTTCCTAACAATGATGGTTAAGCGGCGGATCCCATTGATGTTGAGTGTCAACGGTGGCATAACTGTATGTGGATGAAAAAGTTTTTGCTTAAGGGAGAGCATCTAGATGAATGGATGAACTTGCACTTAAGGGAGAGATTGTTGGTATATCAAGTGTGATTAAAGAGTCTCACGTTGGATGAAAAAGTGGATGAGTATCATATATTTCATATATTGAGGTTTTGGATGAAGATACGGTGTCTCATCCACCTATGTGGTTGCTCTTAGCCAATTGTGATTATGCACGTCAAGATTCCTTGGACACCCAACATGTTAGATTGCACTTAACTCACATGTTTCATATTTGGCTCGCCATCTTCTTATTACAACAAATGTTTATGTGGTTGCTCTTAACCAATTGTGATTATCCATCAAGATTCCCTAGAGACCCAACAAGTTACATTGCACTTAACTCATATGTTTCATATTTGGCTCGCCATCTCCTTGTTAGAACAAAGGTGAATGATGGTGATTATGATGATGATGCACACACAATTTTTGAGAGATCAGTCAGAATGCTCTAATATGAAATGAGAAGATTTTGTTGTAAGAAATGAATGATCACAACTCTAATAATTTTAACTTGCATTAGACATTTATACAAGGTGTTTCACCTATAGTTAATAACTAACTATTAACAACCAAAACAAAAATCAAAATACAATTTTCATAATTCAATTTATCCACCACTGGAACTACATTTAAGAACCTTCTCAACTCTTTGAATTTTTCTATCATCAAGGATTTTGCCATGATGTCAGATATTTCATCCTCAAATCTACAAAACACCGGTTCTATTATTTATTTATTAACTTGGCACAAAGAAAATGGTTTTTTTATCTCAACGTCTTTGCTCTTATTTGATGTCAATATGTTTGATAGTTGATATATTGTTCACCATTAGTGGCACTGCATCTCTTAGTCATGGCTATATTTAATTCAACAATGAATAGAACCACATAGCTTTCATGTTGCATAACTATCTGCAATGCATTCGACTTCACATGAAGATAGGGCAAAAACAAATTGTTTCTTTAAGAACCTGAGAGATCGGTGCTCCAAAGAGCTCAAACACATAACCCATAGTACCTAATGTCCAACTAAACCTAGATTAGGTTCCAAGATGACTTTTTTTTTTCCTTTAGTCTTGCTAACGAGTGTTCCTAAAACACCTTTAATGATTCTAAAATAAGAAGTTATTTTATTATAAAGTCAAAATATTTTAATTTTTAAAGCATTGATTATACAAAATTTCATAAACAGTTACAATTTAAAGATCTTAAAGAGCATCTATTCGATGACACTTGTTAACATTAATTTTTTTTTTTTTTTTGAAAGGGATCGAAGATGACATGATGCCACCCTTTTTCACTAATTAGTTGCACCAATTTATTTGTAAAATCACAAAAGTTGAGAAACAGATTAGTTTTTTTAAAGAGGGTAGCACACAAATTAGCCCATATAGTTTGAAATAAAAACAAGCAAAAGTTTACGCTTATGAGTCTATTCAATGTGTCTCACATTTTCACTTTAACTTGATTTTTGTCACACATCTTCACTTTAACTTGATTTTTCCGTTGTCTTAATTAAAACTATGTCTCATATATTTAAGGATCAAAATAATTATTTTTTGAATAAATCATTATGTTCAAACCGTGTCTCTAAATTACCATTCTTTCACATTAATTTCATCTCTAAACTATGTAAATACAATGAGTACCGAAGGGAGAGAACACTCACGAGAATATAGCACGAGTGACATCAGTGTCACCACCGTCAGGCTTGGGCTTGAGGCTTGAGCTTGAGCTAAAAGATATATATTTTTTATGACCTGAAAATGGTATTAATTAATTAATTAATTTTATCATTACATGATTGTGCTTTCTTAATGAATATGTTTCGTGTATATCCGATCCAACTAAATATCTGGTCTAATCCACTTGCGCACTCCAACTTCTTGCCCAAGTTTATCTAATCTCGTTTGTTACTTGATTTGATCTGTGGAGATCTTGGTCCCCCAAGTTTCTCCTAAGTGGTTGCGAATTTTCCTATAAATGGAGAGTTCACATAGTTCTTATGAGTTATCGAACCTTTTTATTCTCTTCTTGTTTTAGCTTGTGTTAACGAGTTATTCTCTTCTTTATCTTTTCTTTATATCCCTTCAGTTTCGAGTGGTATACATACGAACAATTTTCAACACTGCAAAAGTTAATCTCACAAAGAACTGTGATGTTATATTTTGGAGGCACTCTTCCATAATCACAAACACAAATGAATAGTGTTTGGTCACACACACATAAAAAAGTTATTCATTGAAATACTAAATCATTTTATTATCAATTTTTTTTTCATTATTAAAAAAAATCTTTTAATGTGTGTGTGCCTTGTGTTTGTGACTATTAAAGAATTTCTCTATATTTTGAAGGCGGTGCAGTTGATACTCTTTCTTGTATAATTTTGGGCAGTGCCGCAAAAGTTTTAAGTCTTAAAGAGGGTGACCCTTCATTTATTATTTTTAAGGTATTTTTCAATTACAAAACTAACAATTTTAAGACACTTCCATAACCAACAACTTGTTTATGAGAATGATGAGGGAGAGTGACCTTGACTAAAAATAAATGAGTAACAAAAATACTGTAATGAAAATTTAGCTAGAATAAAGGTTAGGGAGACACGTCTAAAAAAAAGGTTAGGGAGACAACAAAGTGATAAACAAAACTGTAGTTTGGTAAGAGTTAGTTCAGTTTGCACCTCACGGTCGCAACAATTATTATTGTAGAGAGATTCCAATCGTATTATCAGAGACCTATATCAAAGTAGCCACGTTATGGTCAATTGGTCATCATGTCATGCTATAATATCCCTCCGTGATTGGAGCAATGATTATTTACTTAAATTTAAGGGAATATTTGAGACAGTTTAGCCATTATAAAACTTGATTGGAAGTTTGAAGTTTGAACCCCCCAAAAATAATTATTGATTGGAGATGATATATATATAGCCCGATACATGCTTACATTACATTATACGTACAGACCATTGAATAAAGGATTGGCAATGGTTGGTTGATGAATGAAAGTCCAACCAATGATTACATCATGGCGTTTGATGTGGACGTGAAATGCAATTTATCTACTACGTCCATACCGCTAGGGATCAAACATTTTCAAGGGAATTTCTATGGTACACCTGCAAATTACGGTGTATCGGTACTCTCGCTTACAATTTTTATAAATTAACTATCATTTTTATGAATAAAATAGGTGTTTATTGACATATATATTTTAGAAAATATCATTTTATAAGAAAAAACATCATTTCATTTTTTATAAAAATCATACTAAATTTTTTTACAATTTATTGTAAAAAATAATCAAAATTCTCTATTATGAGTAATAAGAATTCAGAAAAATCAAATTTTATTGCGTTGACGTTTTTGGTAAATAAGATTTAGTTATTATAATTATAGGTGATAGAAAATAATTTTTTCCTACAAAAAATAACTCATTTAACTATTAATTTAAAAATTTGGTGTACCAATACACTCAAATTGTTGGGTATACCATAGAATTTGCCAATTCGTAGTATATGATTGTATTGCTATTTTTTTGTGTTTGTTTTAAATTTTCAATACATCATATTAAACTTAAAAACAATATATACATATATATACCTGACATTGCACGTGGATTCCGTACTGTTTGTACTCCATATACAAAGATCTTGAAAACTGATCTACATATCTGCATGACATTTGTTTCGTTAAGTAACATTTTTCGCAATGTTAAAAGTTAAAATACAAAAACGAATAGTAAAATACTAGCCAAAGATAGCGGAAATGGTGTGTTTTAAAAGAACATTGCTATATATCTAGATGTAATCAAGAGCAGCTCACGAAAAGATTTTAGCCAATAAAATTTGTTTTTTTTGGCGGAATTCAAAGGAGGAAAAGTGTATAAATTAGAAAAGGATATAGGGAATACACAATCGTGATACCTTCGTGAGAATATGCCTCGATAAGCATCTTTTCCCGTTTTAAAAATTAAGCATCATTTCGTATCATATAAAGTAACATTTGATTGAAATATATTAAAAAAAAGTCATCTGATTGGCTTTTTCTTGGAAAATACTTACTTGGACACCTATGTTTTGGACACTAAATTTAGTCACACATACGTTATTGATAAAAGATGGAGAGAGAACATAATAAAATGATATTTATTTTTTAAATAATTAAATAAAATATATTTTAGTGTGTGGGTGTTTAAATAGTATGCTTAAAAGTTTATGTGCTAAAACAAGTCTTTCTCCTTTTCCTTATATAAATTATAGTTTTTGGTAAGCGAATGAAAATAAAGTATAATAATAAAATTAATTAGTATCCTCTAAATTTAAAAAGATTTAATTAGTACAAAATGAAGAAAAAAGATGGAACAATATATAATAGCTGAAAACTTAATAACTTTTTATTTGATAGACAATAACAAGAATTATTAAAAATTTACACATAAATAAATTGAGAAATCGAGATCAGAATTCCTGTTAGAGTGTTCTTCCTATCAATTTGAGCAATCAATTTGAGCAATCTTAGTTGTTGAATTAAGATTTGTAGAGTGATCAGTAATATAAAACATATCCTCTTCTTTACTCTTTCAGATATGTACCGTACCGGGTAGCACTTGGGTGCCTTTGGTTTTGGTGCCTTTCAGTGCATTTGTCTCTATCTCTCTCCTAACTAATAATTCTCTCTTATCAAAATAATTTATTTTACTCATTCCATCATCATTCTCTTTCCTCTAAAATACACTAAAGTCACCAAAGTCATCAAACACAAAGTCATCGAAGTCTCACCCGTACCGTGCTAAAATGTAAAATAAAACATGATGCGTTGCATGCCACATTGCCACTATCACATCAAATATGTACAGCTGCTCTCCCTGCCAATTTCATTGTCCTTTTGCCCATTTTTAATGTCACCTTCCCACCTTATTTAATAATCGGTGCAAGTAAAAAACAGTTCTTTAAATGGAAATAATAATTGCGTTAAAACATGGAAATAATAGTAAGGAAATGCACAAGTATTTGTATAATATTCATTTTACATTTTGATTTGGATTAAGAATATATGAGAGAAAACAACGCCTTGCAAGTTACAATTCCTCTTACAGTCCTATTTTTTTTTTTTGGAAAAAATTGTGGTTCAAAAGAAAATCTATATAAATGATAGTTTTGTTTGAAAATCTATATTTAACAAGTTATATTTTTGTATTCAAAATTCATTAAGAGAGAAAATTTTCTTATACTCATTTAAAGAATGTATACATTTTTCTTTTTAATAGCTATATATATATATATTTATTTATTTCTAACTTCTATTTTCCTTTTTAAATGAGGATTCAGTTTTCTTTAATAATTCTTTAAAAAAAAAAGTTTTCTTTAATAATATATTAAAAAAAATGTCACTATCATATAATCGTATTACCTCGGTGCATCATAAATGGATCTTCATCTACTTCACTGTCCTTTCAAACAATCACCTGAGTTCTAGTTGGTAAACTCAGTAGGAGTCGGTACATCATAAATTACTCATTGAAGTCTATATGTACGTGACTACCTTCATTCATCCCTTAGTAGTTTCTAAAAGAGATTATAAAATAGGATAAAGAAAAAACTCAACAAGATTTTATATTTAGAGATATACTTTTTTTTTTTACAAGTGTATTTAGAGATATACTTAGTAGTTTCTAAAAGTCAAGTGTCAATATATTGTTACATTTTATAGACCGTTTTAAGTTGATTTTTTCTCTTTTTAATTATACCATGAAACAAATTTGACCGTAAGAGTATATTCAATGGTCACTAACCGCTTTTGGTCCCAAATCTTTGGGGTTGTTTTTTCCAATAAACGTTGGTTACATTTCTTTATGTTATTTGTACTAGATATTTTGTTGCCGTGGTTTAAAAAGATAAAGATATAAATTTATATTATATTATTGGTATCATTGAAATAATAAGTATAATTTGTTACAATATGAAAGTTCAAATTATATATTATCAAGACCTATAATTTTAATCAAAATCAAATTAATTTAATCAAAATTTCATAAAAATTATTGTTCGTAATTTATACATATTAACGTAATAAGAAGAACAGATAGACATAGACAGGCAGAGAGGGCCCGTCTAATAGTAATAATAATATATTACCGCTTGTTATGAAGTTATTTTAAAATTCAAAATACATTTACAATGAAATAAAGGTACTATGCATGTGTGACACTCAAACACTTCAATGACGGTATGAGAGGAAAGGAAACTAATAATAAAATGTAATTTATGTGATATAATGGTGATATGAAAGAAAGAGATATCCTTAAAAAAAAAAAAATGTAAGAAAGAGATATAGAGTGGAATAAATCCCAAAAAGAAGAGTGGAATAAAATAATAACAATGATAAAAGGAAAAAAAAAATGTAAGAGACAAAATTACCAATTGTTAAATAAAAATGACAGCCTATGAAAAAAAGACAATATAGTACCAAAAGAGTTGAATTATACTAGGTTTTTTTTTTTTTTTTGAGGGAATTATACCAGGGTTGATGAAAGTCAGTGACAGATAGTAGGAAAAAAATAGCTTACGCTTTAGTTGCAGCATAGATTGTGAAGAGAGGATGTGAAGGCACAACCACTGTAGCACCAGACCCAATATTTACTATTGCACCCTTTTTCCTTTCCATCATTCCCCCCACAACAGCTCTTGTTATTCTCGTTGTACTTTCAATATTCACACTCACAATCTTCATCCACAATTCCTCCTTCACCTCATGAAAAAACATAGCCTTAGGATAAGTTATCCCAACATTGTTGATCAATATTCCAAGATCCAAATCTCTAGCCAAAACTTCTATTTCCCGGAGACTTTCAGTGAAGTCTCCGGAAAAGTCGATGGTGATTGTTTTTATGTGAACATGAAGATGTTTTGTTATGATTTCGTTTTTAACTGTTTCAAGTTTTTTAGAGTTTCTACTTACAAGAATGAGGTTGAGACTTTTCTGTGCTAGTTGGTAGGCTAGGGCTTTTCCGATGCCGTCAGTTGCTCCGGTGATTAAAGCCCATGAACCATAGGTTTTGATGAGGTGTTTGTCAGATCGGAGACAAGTGTTGACGATCCATATAATGAGTGTGATGAAGTGGTTGAATGTTAGGGTTAAACCGAGGAGGAATGGGAGGAAGATGATGAGTACTTCAAGTTGATGCATGGTGCTAAATGGGATTGTGAGTTGTGAATTAAAGTGTTATGTTTGCAATCTTTTATAAACTCTTATGATGAGTATCTGACCTTTATTCCTTTCTTTCTTTACGGTGATAATGAGAGTAGATGGGTAGCCTTAAATACACTTCATGACATTTTACCTAACATTCTTGTTTTTTTTTGTTGGTAATATGCTGAACAAAATTTTAGGTTTAATGTTGTTCACCAACTTTTTTATTATAGTTTATATATATATATATATATATATATATATATTCAAAATAAATAATTATTTATTAAAAAGTTATGTATTTAATACAAAGTATACAAGTTCCAATGCAAAGTTACTATTTAAAACTTCTTAACATGTGCAAATTTGCACATGATAGAAAAATCCATATATATATATATATATATATATATATATATATATATATATATATATATATAGAA
>Ga0315914_1007315_pt1 | contig 15316 bp, 4 predicted proteins | sample MpolenodulesMG_FD_203920 | JGI IMG/M metagenome (GOLD analysis project Ga0315914, IMG submission 203920) | Medicago polymorpha root nodule microbial communities from Los Angeles, California, United States - elongated nodules | ecosystem: Host-associated > Plants > Roots > Nodule | place: USA... | reverse complement strand
ATATAAGAAAAGTGATTAATGTGAAAACGCGGAATTTAACTTTTTGTGATTATCAGAGAAAGAAATGCTTCTTCCATAGCAATAGGCTAATGAGAGAGAAAAATGATGAGAATGAATGAGATTCTTTCGTGTTCTAATTATTTTCAATCTTCTTTTCAGATTTTCCCATATTATTAATTAATACACCCATTCCATAATAATATAAGTATGACAACATTATTTACTTATCATTTGGTCAAAATAAACTAAAAAGGACATCATTATGTCTCATATTTAATCTCATGTTTAATCAAGTAATTGGTCTTACTTAATAAACTTCACTTTAAGTACAAAATATGAGTTGAGTTCCTCTCTCATTCCTATAATAAATCGTAAAGTCTATTAGTATTGTTTTGGTAAATAAAATATTCAATTAATGACACATATTATAGAAATGTGTACAATATTTACTACAATAATGAACATTGATATTTATTGTAGGAAATAGAGAGGATCTCAACTCGCAGAATATGGACCAAGAATTTCAATTCTTTTAAAAGATTGATATGGAATCATTAGATATGTTAAAAATATCTAGTGTGTGAGAGCCACCTCAACTAACAGAGAATCAAAGAAGAAGTTAACGTGATCATAAAACATAGCTTGGAGAGTTATGAATGTCCATTTATTTATTAACACACATGGAAATGATAAATTCCATAAGTGAGTCTAGTACCTATGATAAGCTACTAGGAAGAATTCAAATCAGGAAGAATTCTCATCAACCAGAAGGAGTGGGAAAGAACAATTGAAGGTAAGGCGAAGTTCACCTCCTAATCTAAAAAATAAATGTTGAATTGGTCTCAAACAATGGTAGGAAGTCAAAAAAAATTAGAAGAAAGATAATCAAGTTAAAGAAGTTGTCCAAGGTTAAGATTGTAAGAACCAAGTTGGTTTGAAGAACAATAACCCTTAATTTATTTAATGAAAACAAAGTGCATGAGAACAATTTTCTTGTTCCAACATGTGCTTAAGTGTGCAGATAAAAAGGTCAAAGTCGTGCCTCATGTGAAAAAGAACATCGAGACCAAATTACAAGTCGTTCATATGGTATTGAGTCTCATGTCAAAGTCGAAAACAGTGAATGTTCCTGAGACACGTGACTCTAGTTCCGAAGAGAGCCATCATCTTGCCACCCTCATCGGTTTTAGACAAACATGTCCTCTGACTACGTGGCACAATATTTAACATTATTGATTGTTTAATAGCTCGTATGTTTACTCAACAAAAGTAATGATAGTAAAAAGAACGAACTTGAAGAAGATCTTTTTATAATTATATAAGTGTCCAAAGTAGGAGGTCATAGTCGTCTAAGTAGTGGCGACGATTATGGAAAGTGTACAAGCAACAGAAGAATTTTGATTGCTACCTACAACGACTTGGTCACCCTATAGTATCATCTCCTAAAAGATAAAGACCACACTAAACCTAAAAGATAAACCTAGCCTAGAAAATAGGAACTAACCCTAATTTCTAAGATCTAACCTAAAACTAAAAACGAAAATTAAACTAACCCTAATAAAAAAATTGAAAATTTTAAAAAAAAAAATCAATAAAATTAAAACAGAAAAAGAAATACTTACCTAAACTTAACCTAATTATTCGCAAAAATAAAATTCTGCTGATTACCTTGTCGAAAAATCAAATCAACAATTCCCGGTAACGACGCCAAAAACTTGATGTATAATTTAGGCAAGTGCACCAAATCGTATTAAGTAATAAAGTAGAAACCTGTTGAGGTTCATAATACAGGGTGTAACGAATTGATATGGTGTGATCAAGAATTTATAGTGCTAGTCAGAAGTTTCTGTTAGCAGGATATTATAGTGGACAATCTCACACAAACTGTGGGGACTGGAAGCAGCCAGATTTGGTGAACCAGGATAACTCTCCTGTTTTATCCTCTCTTCCCTTCTCTTGTCATTTATTTTTCACTATACATCCAGAGTGCTCTGGTCCTTAACTAATCTTTAATATTAACTTGCTATTTAATTTAATCATTCTCCAAAATAATCTGGTCCTTATTAATTAAATTAATCCGGAATGCTCTGGTCCTAATTCAATCTTTTAATATTACCTTGCAATTAACTTTAATCACTCTCCCGAACAATTTGGTCCTAATTAATAACTAAATTAATCCAGAGTTCTCTAGTCCCATATTTATCAGTAATATTATTTTATTATTCTGCTTATTAATATAATCACTCTCCATAATATTTTGGTCTTTATTTAAATAGTTTTATAACTTCATTAATCTAAAGCTATTTAAAACTAATAAAATAATTGTGTACTATAAATTGTTTTAACTAACCATTACCAAGAAGTTTATTCTTGAGTATATAAACTGATTTAAACATTTCATGATTAAAATTAAAAAGGGTCACAATTCAAACCCCATTTTCTTGCGACTGTTATTGCTACTTCAAAAAGATCATATGTTATTCCATCATCCCTATGATTATTTCGTAGGATGAAAAGGGGGCACCACCATGTGTCATATTCTTACGCGCATTGAGTTTTTTCTTACTCCAAAATTTATGTTGAGGTTGAGGGAAATGTAGCCTTTCATATTTGCTTGTTTACCTAAGAACCTTGCTAGACTACCCATGTAAAGCTAGAGCTACTCCAAGGTTAGTTGCAGATCTTCGAAATGCCTCTCACTAAAGAATGAATGTTTAACTCCCAAGATCATTCAACACCTTTTTCACGTCTCACTTGAAAAATTTAACCTCAATTTCCAACGGATCATCCTTATGAGGGGTGATTTCCTCTCTATATTTCACAAAGAATGTGATGTGAGGCTACTTCAGTATCGAGAGCTTGATTCTCCCCTCTCGAGAACCCTTATGAGATGGTGTTTAGAGTGTTCCTAACTAGAGAATCATCTTTTCCATTATGGTGCTCTCGATTGTCCCTTCTAGGAGAAGGGGAAAATATTCGCAACTCATGTGCATCTCTAGCCGAACTTCTTTAATGTGATCCTTTACTCGAAGGTAAAAACACCATTGATCCCTCTTCGAGCCCATCATTCCCCTTGGTCATGGAGGTGCACTCAACAATCTTGTGTACACGACCTCCCTTAAGAACTTGAAAGCTTTTGACACCAAAATGAGTAGTAAGAAAATCATTAAGCCTCTTGTCTCTTGGGCAGGATTTCGATTTCTTGAGTTGAAGATTGTCTCGACACCTTTGCAAATAGGTCACCCTTCATTCTTGAATCCTTTATTTTGCATCTTGAATTCACTTCCCAACATTTATTTCCTCTCCCTAGATGTAGCATTCTACTCGCCTCATGATCTCTTGTATACACGGCGATTGTTTCTTTGCTAAGGACTCGTTGAAGGTCCCAACTTTCAACCCATTTTAAAACGCTCTAACAAAATCTTTTGAAGTCGGTTACAACCTGGATTGTGACCTCATTGAAGCATGAAAGGCACTTGAGTCAAAGTGACTGTGACGAACGATAAAGATTTGGCTAAAAAATTTCAATGACCTTTTCAAAAGGAAAAGGTGAAAAATCGATGGAAATTTATGAAGAAAAAAAAATTTCTCAAGTGTTGCGCTACTTTCAAATACTTAAGTGGATTTGCTTGGAATTCAAGCACAAAACATTGAGATGCTTAAGCTGAAGTTTAGAAGAAATTATTGGAGGTATGTTCTAAAATATTGTGATTGAATTTGCTAAGTTAATTAACTAATGTGTGCATATTTCTTATTCGTATATTTTATATTGTTGTTTTGTTCATGATGATCAAGTTTCCAATCACCGATAGTAATAATAGTGTTGTTGCTTCTGGCTCTTTGGATGTGACGGGAACAACAATAAAAAACACTGCAAATGTTTCTTAAAAACAATCTTTAAATATGTTGAATAAAGTGTGTTTCAAAAATATAGAGCCAGTTTGTTATAGCCTTTTTAAGAAGAAAAAAAATCACTTATTTTAAAAAATAATCATTCTTATGAGTTTTGCATCCGTTTGTTACAACTTTTAAAAAATATCAAATCTAAAAACAACTTCAAATGAGAAGCTGTTAAGAGCAGCTTCTAAAAAATAGATTTTTTTAGAGGAGAGAGAAAATATTGTTTAAAAGATTGAACTAATTTTGTAACAAAAAATCTCTTTTATATAGTTGTATCCAAACAAACTAGATTATTTGTTTAAAATAACTGTTTTTTATTTCGGTAAACAAACGCAAAATAGATTCTGATTTTTATTAAAATCTCTAAAATATAATCTCTAAATTATTCTATGTCAAAAGCACTTTTATTTTAATCCGTAACAAACGGGCCCATAAATGATAATATTTTAGTATAATTTTAATAAAATGGGTAAAAATGTCATTTAATCCATGCTAACCTTTCATGTCCCTTTCTTTTCGCTATCTATGTCCTCCAAATAAGATGAGAGTAAATCCTCCCTTCCTCCTCCATTTCCTCCCCTTGTCCTCCCTTCCCCTTCAAACTCCCAAACACACCCTAAAAGAATGAGATCTAAAATAGACTGAAACAAAATTATCAAACTCCCATGACATGACAGGGCGATTCTAAAGGATATCTTTTTACCTCGGGCAAAACTTTACCAAGAAAAGATAAAAGTAGATTTCAACTTTTGAAGGAAAAGCATTTTGAGAAAGGGGGTATTGTAAGAATATAATTTCAGAAGTATGTTATGATATGTTGTAAGGCAGAGTTAGTAATACTATGCTCACAAGTCCTAACTCAGCTGATAAAATGCCAAAATTGTTTCGTCGGACGTCGTGATCGAGGTTCGAACTCCAACTCCTTCACTTATCCCTAAAAAAAAAAAACTCCTTCACATATGTGTATGAGTTATGTTTATCTACTAATTAAATTATGTCAATTGTTATGCCCTTGAAATGGATGCTTTCCATTATTCATTAGGGAGCATTATTGGTTCCTATTTTGGGTGATTAGTCCTCCATAGTTGAAGTGACTATCATAAGGACTCCAAGTTGATTGTGACATATTAAATTGCAAAGGTGTGAATTTTGGTTAAAGATTAAGGTTTGTTGATGATCTTTTTGGTGTGGATGAGAATGTTGAGTTGAATTTTCAAATAAGGAATTGAGTTTGAGGTGTTGCCAAATCAAGAGTGATTGTGGGGTGAGAATTTGGAGACAAAGTAGAAGAATTTTGAAAGTATAATTGTTGTGGTCTTGAAAGTTGCTTTGAGGTTGATGTATAGTTGAATATGATAGGGTAAGTATCTGAATTGGTTAGTGCTTGTTGTTAGCTCAATGAAGAACATTGAAATATGGAAGCAGCTGCAGAAGTTGTGTAAGCCATAGCTGTGGCTGAAGTAGGCAGAGGATGGTCATGAAATGCAAAAGAAGGGGAAGAAGAAAAACTAGATTTGGTGTAGTATAAGTGCCATTACTTATTGTGGGGCTCACAAATTTATTGGTGTATAGCACTTGTGCATATGATACAAGACATATAGCACCTGTGCACCATAGACTTAGCCAACCAAAATTGTCTGTTAACTATGTTGTCTTATAATGATGAATGAAACAAACAATCAAGGTATCAACAAAAGCAGAAATGTGAACTAACATGGGGGAATCTTGAATTCATATGAAGTTTGAGCAAACACACAGTCAAGCAAGGGCAAATAATATAAAACATAGTTGTTTATGAAAGTCTGATGGTTATTCAATCAGATTCATTTTTATAACAGCCATTGGCAAGTCAATGCCATATATAATATGGTTAATCAGCAGTCCAACTCTGCTCAACAATCTCACGCACTCTTCTGTTGTATTCACGCTTGTTTTCGCTGAACATCCGAGCAGCTTCAGAGTTTGCTGGTGAGTTTGGGTTTGGATCACACAACAATGACTACAAAAAAAACAAAAGAAACACTTAACTTCCATTGAAAAACAAGAATATATCAGTAGTTACTAAAACATGACATGTGTTTTTCTGTTACTTTGTTTTTTAAGGTTGACATGGGTATAAAAAGTAAATTAGCACTTCCTTTCCATTAAAAGCCCTGCCCACCCCCCTTTTGAACGAAACAGACCCGTACACTCTTAGTTGACCTGACTCAAAGAAGAAAGTGAACCGAAATGGATAGAATGAATGACTGCAAGACCAAATTGAATGCACATGAATCTAATTATGCCACCTAGGGAGAAAAATGGCCGTTTTTTACTTCATATTTTCAGAGAGCAAAACAACTATGGAACAAATGAAACTATACAAATTGATTGATAGGCAGACTAGAATCAAATCATTTACCAATTATTGCTTTAAAACAACTCTGAATTATCAAGTGAATCACAATTACCTGGATTGAGGTAAGTATTGCAGCTACATCATAAATTGGGCTCCACTGATTTTGTAAAATATCCAAGCATATACTTCCATCTGCATAAACTGAAATTGCCAAGCAAAAAGGGTCAAAGAAAGTACATTTGAAGTCATTATCATGCTAAACAAATAAAATTTTATATCAATAGACTACTTGATATGAGAATTCATGCTAGAACAGAAAGAAATCTTCAAACCATAACAGAAAAGGAAACCCACAAAAAAAGCATAAGTTCAAAATTGACGGACAAGAGACTCAAAATTATTAAACACTACTAATGAATAGTGGGATTGAGTTCTCCTCATTGGGGCTAATTTCAGCACAATAGAGCTGGGTTTCAGTTCATCATAGTTGGGATCATTCACCAAGTTGGCCTATTGGATTCATTGCAAACTTGCAGTCATGAGTTTGTTCATGTTTACTAGTTTGCGACTTTGTTTATCCTCTGAGCTATGTGGGTTGAGGCTTGAAACCATACTTTAACCTATTTTGCATATAGGTTGACGTAAAGTGTTAAGATTGTGGGTCTGCCCGAGTTTACACAGAAACGTCTATTTAGGTGAGTTAACCTAATTTTGATACCTAGAGTTGTAAACGTGTGTGATTCTATGAGTTAGCTCAAGTTTTTGACAACCACACTAACAAAAGTTCAGCATGCATTTAAACATCTTAAATATACAAAATTATCTATTAAACAAATATAATAAATTTGAACATTCCAGGATGCCGTGTACAAAATACTAACTATAAGGGGAAAAGAAATGTTATCAATAGCAGAATGGCGGAAAATAGAGGAATGCCAAAAATCAGCTATGTGAAAAATAACAGATAGCGTTGCAGGCAAAAAGCAGAAGGCACATAGCAGTTGAAACTTAAAATAAGTTAATTATATATGAAAAAAGACATGTCACATAGAAATACAAAAGGGAATGGTGGCATAGCATAACTTTATATTGAATATTGAAAAATTTACGTATTATGGTGAATACAGGAGACTAAAAAATTTCAGTTTTTCTATTATAAAAATAGGATGGTTAGCACACATGCAGGTTCTTCAGCTATATTATTTTTAAAAATACCCTAAAATTCTCTTTGTTCTGCGCTATTGCCGTTACATCAGCTATTAGATACTAAATAGCGGCTACTATTGGCCTAATAGGGAAACTAGGATAGGATCACAGTTTTCGTAACAAATTAATCAAATTCCAATATGCTATAGCGCCACAACTTGACAACACGGGGAAAAGTACACCAAGTGTCTCCACTATCTATAACGGAAAGTTCCAAACCTGACTTAAGAACAAATGTTTTATTTTCCATATAAACTATAAGTCAAGAAGATCCACAATGAGAAGAAAATGCAACCAAAGAAGTTCTTCAGAAGCTGTTACAAAAGCAATTTCCAAAAGCAAAGTTAAACTTGTAGATTGAAACAGACTTCCCGTTTTCGTTTAAACTAGTAAGTTTTAATGCACGACAACGCTCAGGCACTCAATGTACAAACAATTGAAATGATTGCTATTCTAACTCCTGAAAGGAATTGCAAGGTAGTTTTGTACTTACTATTTGGATGAAACATCCGAGAAACAAAGCGCACAGTAGGTGGTTTATTAGGATAATCCTCTGAGAACTGAAGCGTCAACTTGAACGTACCTGAAAAAAGCAAGACATCGCTTGCATGAAAATCCAAAATTTGGAAGACTATGTACTACATAAAATAAAAACACCATGACACGGGTCAATTTTTCATATATCATTTTTCCCTTTTCTGTATATAAGTTGAGAAATAACCGACAAACTGAACACCTAAAATACATTAAATACCAACTAGCGTGTGACACACACAAACGTACAAGTTGAACTCATGTCTTTATGAATCAAATAATAGAAAACACCAAATTAAACAAACTATCATGTCCCAATAGACACTTCCAGCATTGTTAAATAGCAGTTATAGTGGTGCTATAATGTAGCAGAATTTCAACAATTTGTTGTTGTTCCGCCTAACGCTATTTAGTACAAAAGATTGTCAACCAAGGGCTATAGTTGCGTTATAGCACTGTTGTGTAACGAAATTAGAACAAACCCCTATTTTTTGCAATTAACAACCCTGCTACCAACAACAAATAAATGCCATCGCAATCAATTATTTTCTGCCAAGAATCTGTTCATTCATGACATATCGATGCTATTCATATCAATGTCTAATAGACAGATGCTATTTCCAATTAGTTAACACATACTAGAAAGTCAAAAGTAATTATTGCTTACAATGATTTTTAAGTGAAAATCTGTTCATCCACTATGAATCAAAGTTTGTTGATAAAAATGCTTAATGGCAAAAGCTATTTCCGAGTAGTTAATAGGTAAGTATTTAGGCACTTGGGAAACTCTCCCTTAAAAGCTAGCTATCAAGGGGGAAGAACCAAGCCACGTAAATACTCCACCAAACATCCTATACTACTCGATGTGGGACTTGGGCTTCACATAACACCAAGTCTCCATTATTAAGCCGCACACTAGAAAGTTATAAATCACAATTATTATAATATTAAATAACATTAAAAAACCATTTCAGTTTATAAAGGAAGAGGATATGACTGTACCTCCATCCCAAGGGGTGTCATCTGGCCTGGAAAAGCACAAAGAGAGCATATTAGATTGCTATTACAAATTTAATTATGCAGAAGCTAAAACCATAAAATAAATGGGAACACGCACAGGTTTAAAATAAATAAAAATCCATGACCGCAATCAAGGCCACGTCACAACAATTTCTATCTTGCCAAAACCGCGACAGCAATCTAGGCCACGCGACAACAATTTTTATGTTACCGCAACCGTAATCTAGGCCACGACACAACAACTTTTATGTTGCCAAAACCACAACATAATCACGGTTAAAGCGGAATCGGTCACATTAAACTGCACACACATAAGGAAAAATATTATGAATAGAGTAAACTTCCACACACCCAAATATCACAGCATTCCAAAGCATGATATTGTTGTCTTGGGGAGCCCCGCTGATGCCAGCAGGGGGATCTTGTTGCAACCTCTTAAAATCCCTCATCAGTCTCTTCCTTGCAGGAGTCGACATCCTCACCACCTATATCAAACATCACAAAAGAATAGTAATTGGTCAATAACATGATTGCAAACACCACAAAATTTAAAAACAGATTGAATAAGAACAATTTAAAAGCATATCAAAGAATACACCACAAAATATGAAGTTTTAGATCTTCTCAACTTAAAATTTGACCATATAACAAACAAAACTTATTTTCCCAAAGCTTAACAATTATCAAACCATCAATAATTCAATAGCAAACTCCACAAAATTTTCCATATCCAAACACAACAAAACAAACTCAATTCAAAGAGTTGTATTAAACTCACATATAGTTCTCTATTATGCATCAATGAGTTAAAACATGAATTCTTTCAAAGTTCACAAAATCTAAAACAACAAATAGTGTTAACCTATTTCATATTCTCATGCTTTCCAAACACCTAAGTAAATAAATAAAATATATAAAAATAATCAAAATTTTCCAAAGATCAATTAAGCCTAATCACAAGCTCAAATTTGAGCAAATAACCTAGATCCAACCCTTCATTTCTAACCACAACATAAACCTAACAAAATTAATAGCTAGTATGAAAAAAATACCAACAAAAAAAATCATAGGCTTATGAAATCAAATACCAATAAAATTAACATGGGTATGAAATGATTTCATGAAAATCAATTAATATCAAATAAAAATCAAATTTTTAAATAAAAAAAAAAATTGAAGAAAGAGAAAGAGAGAGGTTCTGACTTGCGAGTGGAGAAGGGTGAGAGAGGTGAAGAAGAGTCAGAAGATTGAATTGAAGCTTAGAAGAAGAAAAAGAATAATTGTGGCTGTGAAATAGCTTATATAAGAAAAGTGATTAATGTGAAAACGCGGAATTTAACTTTTTGTGATTATCAGAGAAAGAAATGCTTCTTCCATAGCAATAGGCTAATGAGAGAGAAAAATGATGAGAATGAATGAGATTCTTTTGTGTTCTAATTATTTTCAATCTTCTTTTCAGATTTTCCCATCAATTATTAATTAATAATTCAATAATATAACTATGACAACATTATTACTAATCTCAATTTACTTAATTTTTCCATAATTTATTTTAATAAGTATTCTAATCGGTCTTAAATATAGGAAAAATGTCAAATGTATCTAGTTTAAATTTAAGCCAAATACATTTTTTTTTTTTTAGTTTATATTAAGACTAGATTTTTTTTTACAATTTATTTAGACTAGATATGGAGTATATTTCATTTCATAAATAATATTTTATCATTTAGAAAAAAAAATATATTCATTTATTAAAATTGATAAAGTACATTAAATATAACCACATATTCAACTTTACAAAAAAATGTAAATGATGAAAATGCAAACAAACCCACAACATTCATGAATGTTAATAAGTATTTTATTAATAATTATGTATGGTTTTTTTTGTTGTGGTGTCTGGGTTCGAACCCTAAACCTTACATATATTATGCATCATCCTTACCAACTAAGCTAAACTTGCTAGGACAATTATGTATGGCTTTACAAACACTTAATAAGTTTGTTCTTTTTAAACCATTTCATTCTCAAGAGGAAAGGACATGGTGATTTAGAGTTTGATCGAAAGATAAGTATCATTATCGTTCCTAAATATGGATTCTCTTTGAGTAAATCACGATAATTGAAAAAGTTGGTTGTCATGTTAGATTTATTAATAATTTAGATTGTTAGGTTATTTTGGGTACAAAATCCCATTTTTACATAAATGGTATCCTCCTTTTCTAATTTAAATAAATGGTTTTCAGGATCTGATTTTCTATTATGTTTTTTGTTATTTTATCTTCTGAGTGTGTCGTTGTTTTGTTAGCAACATTGTCTAATATCATGTTTTGTTATAATGTTCTTTAAGTTCAAATTCACAAATCAACATTGATTTATTATATATTTAATTAATGACTTAAACATCAATGTTACAAATGTGAATATATGGGTATTATATTCACTTTGATTTTATCATATTTGTAGTTGTCATGGCATTATTAACTTGTGTGATGTAAGTTTTTTAACATATTTTTTTTTCTTCCATTTTTTTGTGATGTTGAATTTATAGTTTTTAATTTATTCTATCGAGTAAAATGAAATAATATAGATTTTTTAGTTTTTAAAAAAAATCATTTTTCATGAGAGATCTCGTAAAAGAACCTTTCATGGGAGATGTTATTGCATTCAACACCATTTGTCATTAACATTCATACCAAAAAACACATTTGTTTTGTCTACGCGAATTTAACTCAGTTGGTAAATACATTGTATAATATAAGTGAGGGTAAGAGTTTGAACCTCATACATCTTATTTATTCATCTTAAAAAAGTGAATTCTAGTATGTCCTCATGAGCATAGCTCAATAGGTATGAACAATACATTATTATATGTATAGGATAGGACTCAAACCTCAGACATGTCATTTAAATCACTAGACTACTTGATAAAAAAATGTGAATTTCTAACAACCGTTTGAAAAGAAAAAAATGTTTTTAACTTTCATTTTGAAGGGAATACTTATCTTTAACATTGATATTTTTCCAAAATAAAAAAGTAATAAATATAGTCACCGACCGGTCCCATATACAGTCTCTCACTCTAAAAAATGGCTCCCTTTATTGGCAACTTGCTTTGATTCAGTGCATGCACGGACAAAGGGTCTCGGTTTGCTTTTCAATTGCTAATATAAAGATCTTGTAACATAGTTGCATGTACTATGTCATTATAGCACTTCTTATATTATAAAAAAAACAAAAAATAGAAGTTGTTGTGTTTTTTCTTTGAAACGACAAATATTATTAAGCAAGGTTAGTACAAGGTGCACTATACCCGCAAAGGAGGGAAAAGAGTACAAACAAGAGCCATATTTATCGAGCTCTTGTCTCACACCAACTCAATAAAAAAAAACCCTAAAGTTAAGCATCAAAAATAGATACAAACCCACCACAAAAAAACAAAGGCATCAGGTACTAAGCCTACCCTGTCCCACCAACAGAAGTTGAAAAAACAAACCCCAACCAGCAAGAAAAAACGCCTGTCAACCCCCAAAACAGCAAGCCGAAGCACAGACAGCAGCAACAAGCAAAAGATGTCAGTTGCGCTAGTTCCCCAAACACCAGATAGGATCCCATCTCCATTCATAGTACAAGCACGGATACATCCTTAAACTAGCTATGCTCCACTTCCACAACAACATTTTTATTTCATCTACAGCCTCCTCTACCTCTACCCCGCCATTATTGAAGATGATATTGTTTCAGAAGTTCCAAATCAGCCAAAGAGCCGTATGCCATATAATGCGCATCCCTCTTTTGGATTCCTTCCTATTGACCAGCAAACCATCCCAACACTTCCAATGCGCAAAAAGATTTTCCGGAATAATTAGATTAGTCTGAAACCAATTCAACAAAGCCAACCAAATTTTCCAAGTAACAGTACAATGCAAAAAGAGGTGATTAGTGGTCTCCTCCACCTCATTACAAAAAACACAATTAAAATTCGCACCAATGGGCAAAACATTTCTCCAAGCCGAATTATCTCTAGTTGGAATACGATTCAACAACCCCTTCCAAGCAAACGCCACTACTCTAGATGGAGCCCCACTTTTCCAAATTTGACTCAGTACATGGTTCTCCTCCTCTCCCCACCCTTCTTCCCCTCTCGAGACCACCTCCAACTTCTTATACATAGACCGGACCGTAAAGCCTCCACCTCCTTCCAAGGTCCACCTCCACTCATCCTCTCCTTGGGAACACTCGAACCCTTGAAGATCAAGCAACATGCTATTTAGAACCTCTTCCTCCCAAACAAACAACCCCCTCCTCCAAGTGAGATTCCACCCGGATTCGGTACCCCCCTCCACCCTAACTTCCGCCACCATTGCATCCTTTTGGTTTGAAATTGAGAAAAGTCTCGGATATTTTGCCTTTAAAGACATACCTCCCCTCCACTTAGTACTCCAAAAGAATGTATTAATGCCATTTTTCACTCTCCTTGTAACCTCCGCATTAAACCAACTACCTTCCCCTCCCCTAACCATTTTCACAATATCTTTACACCACTTAGAAACATAACGAGGCCAATTGTCGACCTCTCTATCCAATAAGTTTTCTATATCATTCCCATACTTTTCAATCAACACCTTTATCCACAAAGCTTCACCCCCTTGTAGAATTCTCCATCTCCATTTAGCCAAAAGACTTAAATTAACAAGCCTAATATCCCTAATGCCAAGGCCTCCTTTATCTTTTGGTTGACAAACCTTGCTCCATTTAACCCAATTAATCTTCCTCTCACCTCCAACACTTCCCCAAAGGAACTCCCTTTGAATACGCACTAACCTCATCAACACCTTCACCGACATTTTCAAGAAGGAAAGATAAAAAATTGGAATTGCATTTAACACCGAATTAAGGAGCACAATTCTACCACCAAAGCTCAAAAACTTATTTCCCCACGAGTTAAGCCTCTTAGTAACATGTTCCACAAGAGGCTCCCATGTTGAAACTCTACCATGGTTGGACCTTATAGGTAACCCCAAATACTTGAACGGGAGATTATCTTCTCCACACTCCAAAAAGGTACAAGCCATATCCATGAACTCTCTTGAAACATTTAACCCAATAAGACAACTTTTGGAAAAATTAATTTTGAGACCGGAAGCCGCTTCAAACCCTTCCAACACCGCTTTCAAAGTCCAAAGATTACCCATCGTTGCTTTCCCTATGCAAATAGTGTCATCCGCATATTGGAGATGCGATATCACCAAGCCATCCTCCTTAAACCGGAAACCGTCAAACAAATTCCCCCTCTCTGCATTCCTCATCAACCCACTGAAACCTTCCTCCACCATAAGGAATAAGAAAGGGGCTAAAGGATCCCCTTGCTTAAGACCTCTTTGAATATCAATTTCTTCCGTTGGGATCCCATTGACAAGAATAAACATACTTCCACCACAAAAGCATGCTTTCATCCAAGCCACCCACTTAGCACCAAAACCCAACCTCCCCATCATATATTCCAAAAAACCCCAATCAACCGAATCATAAGCCTTTTTGAAATCCACCTTGAGCACCAAACATTTCATTTTAGTTTTCTTAACAAAGTCCACCATTTCATTCGCCACCACCACCCCATCCACCAAATTCCTCCCCTTGACAAAAGCCGATTGTGACATAGAAATAATTGAATCCATGACCTTTGCCAACCTCCTCGCCAACACCTTCGCAAGAAGCTTATAAAGACTACCAAGTAAGGATATAGGCCTAAACTCTTTTAAAGACATAGGAGATGCAACCTTTGGGATGAGAGTAACAAAATAAGCTAACATATTCTTCGGTAAGACCTCATTAGCATGGAATTGGTCAAACATAATCTTCACCTCATCTTTGATCAAGTACCAAAACCTTTTAATAAACGCAAAATTGAAGTCGTCCAGCCCCGGGCTTTTGTTTCCATCACTATCCTTCACCACTTCTTCAATCTCGTTAGCCGTAAATATATCCACCAACCGAAAATTTTCCCCCTCCGATATCTTCTTGAAACTCACCCCATCTAATCTAGGGTGACTACCACCCTCTCGCCTAACATGGTTAGAGAAAAAAATCCACCATCGGTGTATACACCCAATCATCATTAACTTGTAGAGCCCTTATTCCATTGTTGTAACGCCCTATTTATTTATTTGATTATTTTGGTTGAGTTAGAGTCTTTTATATGACTTATATGATTTATGTTGATTTATGTTGATAAGTGATATGTTGTTGTGTATTAATATTTTATTAAGTGGCTTTATTTTATTATTTAGTAGGATGGGTTGGAAATTAAAATAATTA
>Ga0315914_1007314_pt1 | contig 15322 bp, 4 predicted proteins | sample MpolenodulesMG_FD_203920 | JGI IMG/M metagenome (GOLD analysis project Ga0315914, IMG submission 203920) | Medicago polymorpha root nodule microbial communities from Los Angeles, California, United States - elongated nodules | ecosystem: Host-associated > Plants > Roots > Nodule | place: USA... | reverse complement strand
AGCTAATGTTAGCAAACTAACAGATGGTTAACAGAGTAAATTGAGAGGAGGTTACTGTATTTTTAAAACTAGAGGGGAGGTGTGTGTCTTTTAACCAAACCTTAGGGGAGGTCTTTGTAATTTTCCCTTTAAGTTTATTGTGTAGTTTTTTTTTTGGTACAAAGTTCATTGTGTAGTTATTAACCATTAATTAATTTGTTAACCCTTTTCAACAGAGTATTAACGATTACTAATATCTAGCCAATTAACCAATGTGCTTTTAGACCCTTAATACAAGTGGTTGATGTAGTATTGAAGTAGTTCATTAACCACATAATTAACTAAATTAACTAAATATTTGCAACTCATTAACCATCACTTTTTAGTATCATATGAATATGATGCTAATTGCATTGTGTCGCTATTTTGTGTCAAAAAAGAGGGACCTTTGTCGATTTTAGTCCCTAGAATTTAAAGTGGTCTCGCTATTTTGACACGCATACTCACACTGTATGGTACTGTTTATGTTGCGCTAGATGGTTAATTCAGTCCATTATGTTGTTAATGAGTTATTATAATTTTTAAACATGTTTTTTTTTCACAACCACTAAAGATAGTATATAGTTAATGGCGTGCAAATATTTGGTTTATTCAGTTAATTACATTATATTGTTTATGATCTACAATTAACTACGTGCAAATATCTTGCCATATTCATTGACCATCAATTAAATGTAATTAACCATGTATTTGAAATTTGAATTGTGTTAACCATGTAAAGAAAAAATGATGAAAAACGCAGAATTCAAGTATCATGTAATATGTTTGTCATCGTTAAAAATAGGAGATTGTTTTTTTTTCAAAAAGCCAAAAAAAAAGAGGAGATTGTTAGAACCAAAGGGATTGGTTATCATCGCGCCCAAACATTCGCGAGTAATGTATTCCTTGGAAATTTACAAATTTAACAGTTGTTCTTTCTGAGTGGTTATCCTGTCGGAAATGGCAGTTTTTCGCGGCTGAAGGTTCAGGATTTGTAAAATCTTCCCTTCAAGCTTATCAGCCTGGTCAAGCCTCTGCAACAACCATTCATATTTTTCTTTGGTCAGAAAGACCACTTCATCGTCATTAGGTGCAGAGAAAGTGGAGGTCAACTGGTTTCCATAGGAAGATGCAAGAGCTTTTGCTTCTTGCATTTCTTTTACCTTGGCAGCTTCGGCCTGTTTCACTTTGATTTCTTCAGCCTTCTTCTCTTCAGCCTGTTGCTTCTTGATGACTGCTTCATCTCTTTTCCTATTGATATCCTCTGGTGAATTCTTCTGATGTTTCTGTTGAAGGTTCAGGATTTGTAAAATCTTCCCTTCAAGCTTATCAGCTCGGTCAAGCCTCTGCAACAACCATTCATGTTTTGCTTTGGTCAGAATGACCACTTCATCGTCATTAGGTGCAGAATAACCACTTCTATATTGATAATTGCCGTTGCAAATGCTCTTTTCTTTGTTTTCTTCCACACTTCTGTCTGTGGAAAAATCAGTTGAACTTTCATTCTGCTGATGACTAATTGGATCACAAACATTTTTGTTGGCAACGAGAAAGCTAGAAGACCGAGAGAATCTTAGTTTGTCTGATCCCAAACCTCCTGAAGAATTCTCAATTATGCAGCTTTTCTCTGCCTTGGCACAAGCAGTCAATCTCCTCCTTTTAATAGGAACAGCTGCATGATTAGAATCACATGATCGTACTCTCCAATTGAATTGATGCTTTTTGATCCTCTTCAGTCGATTATCATCAAACACGTAGGCGTGTTGATTTTTCTTGCTATTGACCATCTTGTTTGCATCATTGTCAGGAAGCTCATATGCTTCTTTTTTACTCTTAGATACACCTCTGCAACTATCTGTTTCATTGATTTTCATTTTGCCGCATATCAACATCTCAGATTCCACCATCCTTGGTAAATCATCAGTTGAAGAGACACCCTTACTCTGTCTCAGAAGACCAGTAGTCATCGTAGAAGCATCTTCAAATTCAACTGGCGGATATCTCATTCGTTTCACCTTCAATAGTCTATTGGTATCTATAACTGTTGACTTTGTCGATTTCTGTTTGCTGTTAGACATATCCTTGCTATGGTTTAATTTCCTCGTATATATTTTCCCTTTATATCTTTTATTAGCAGCATCTACCTCAACTTTATGCACTGAATTAATAGGAACGGATTTCAACTCCATTAGATCAGATGGCTTTTCGCCATGCAGCAAAGTGGTATCAATAACCATGCATTTGATATGATCTTTTTTGTAAGTAGAAGATCGGGGGTTGAGGCGACATTGACAAAGATAATCAGATAAATCATCTCCATTTGATCTCTTTTGTGGCTCTTCCTCATTACAACTACCAACTTTAGCTTCTTCTTCAAGCTCAAGAATATTCGGTTCAGCTACTACTTTGCTCAAGACATCACTAACAGAATCAAAGTAGTGATCACCTTTCACAAGTTTTCTCCTCGAAAACTTCTGAATGCCAGGAATAGGAAAAACCAGATAATCTTTGGAGGTAACATAGCCTCGATTCTTTGGTTTCTCAGAGTGCCAACCTCTTGCCAGTAAACGGGGCCAAACAGCTTCCCAGAAGATTTCGTTGCTTTTGCTTTTGCTCAGCCGAAATCTACCTGTTAAAGACTGCATTATACCACTCGGTCCAAGAGAAGACAAAGCTTTGCAAGTCGGTGCTGAAAACGCCTGACTGTTCTTCCCAGGTTCGACACTAAGCCTAGTAAGGTCTCCCTTCTCCTTACCAATACCCACTGCTTCCACAAGAACGCCAAGTCCAACAGTAGACTTCATATAAGATATGTATTCTTCTAGAGAAGTTCTGCCCTCCACATATGAAGTAGAAACCTGAGTATAAATATAAGCAAAGTGAGGACCGAAATAAATGATATACATATAAAGAAAAAAAGGTACTGGTATAGGCATAGAGGTTCAAATAACCATGGTACGTCACAATAAAATGATAATTCGCTCAGCTATTCCATCGTCATTACCATTTTATCAAATGCACATATCATGTAATATTAAAGAAATAACATGTTCCATAAACTAGTGACGCTTTCACTTTGTAACATCAAATGGATCAAGAGAAACAATCTAAGCATCCCTTGAAGCTCATTATTAAAAGGTGTTTCCAAAAGATATGGAGTCCCTTATTCCCAACGACTTCTATTCATCTACATGGTTAAGAAGTCCATAAAATATGGACAGACAGTCATTATACATGTAGTGCACCATATAAACCAGATTATTGTTAAACAAAAATATCTTTGTCATGAAATAGCACTGCACTTCAAAAAGGAATTTTTTTTTTTTTTTTGAGAAAAATCGATATTACAACTTGTAAAGGAATGAGAACAGTATCAGAAAAGGGACATGGGGGAATGTAAGAAATTTTGAAATCACAAAATGCAGTCATACAGGCAAAGCCAATCATCAGGCAACTGGAGTTTACTTATGCAGTTTATTGACAGAGGAGATGGAGGTGAGATGACAAAGTTGAATACCTGTATCAAAGCATCTTGAGATTCTGTACGGACATGACAAATCAAGCGAGATAATAGTTCACGTTGCCTTGGACCAGTAAAAAGTTTCTGTCCTATCATGCAGTTTCTCCCTTTTATCTTCCTGCACTCTGACCATCTACGATATCCATCAGTTTTGTAAAACTTTCCATAGTAAAATGAAAGTATTTCCCCCATCCCTTTGTTCTCTATGAATCTTTTTACCTGAATAAAGTTCTTCCCAAAAATAAACAAACCTAGTGCAAAACTTTTTGTATCAGCATCACTCCATGTGACTGACATGGGCAAACGGCGCAAACCAAGTTCAAAGGAGCATGGTCTATCATGCATAGATTCTGAATCAGACGGATTCATTCGAAGTGAAAGCTGCTTCGATTTCTTAATCACGGAAGAAATTTCTGCCTGGTATTCAGGACCTATTCGAGGACAATTCAAGGCCTCCATAAGACGCGTGCTACATGAAAATACCATTATCGTTTTCCTCAAAGGATCCCATCTGCGAGAAATATAGGAAAACAAAACCTGATAACGATAAACTCAAATCAAGGCTAAAGAAGAAATATTATAAAAAAATGCAGATTAGATAACATCATAAATAAGCATACTTCAAACATGAGTTGTAACTAGGCATAGAAGTAATATACAGTGTTACTCACTACCCATTCATATTTACAAGGCCACCGGTTTTTTAAGCACCATACTTAATGAAGGAATTCAGATTTTGAAACTATTGATATCCATCCATCCCATAGGTAGGAACTGATACTTTGTTTTCTAAATTTACAACCCTCTCCATATTTTGTATCTAAAAAAATATTAGATTTCAAATGTTTTCACTAAATACGAGCAATTTTCAGGTAAGGAAATCTTCCATTAGCCAAAAGGATTGCAACATTTAAAACATTTTTTTCCTGAACCAAAAAATTAACACATCTTAGACTACAAAAATTGCCAATACAATAAAACATTGAAACCATCATCTCAACCTGGCTACCTAAATCTCTCACATAAAAATCTATTATTTTTCTTTCTCAAACCAAAATTTGTCAACGTTTTTCTGAAAGACACCATTCTGGACACAGCTTCAACATAAATACACCATACAATGACCAAGGAATAACATATTAAAAACAAAACCCTTATATAAAGGTGAGGAATTTTGTTTACCAAGAAACAAGATAAGCAACCCCAGATCCACTTGAATGCAAGTTCACAATCTAAACTGTTGTAGATTAACACACGATCACAAAACCAAATAGAACATGCAATCGATAAAGAGTAAAATAAAGCGTGAAAACCAGAAGATATAAAACAAGCACATTGATTAACAACATGAAGACTGAGCACACCACGTTACAACCAAATACGGTAAACAATTAATCAAAATATTAAAGACCTGAATATATTACATGTATCTTTCTCCCTATGATATCACATACATAACAGTAGCACGAGAACAAACGTTGAACAAGTTAAGGGTTGTTGATAACAGATAAAGGTGAATCAATAATTGTTAACATTTGAGCAAGTAATAGAAATGTTAAATGCCAAGGCTTTCTGTTACTGAAAATCAGTTGTTAGTCTATTCTGGTTTTAATATTCTGTTAGACTTAATTACTCTCTTAGTAAAAGTTAGTTAGGTTAAACCCTATCTTTTCCCCCTTTAGTTTTGTTTCTATCAGTTTGTTACTATTTTTATTTTTTATTTCCTTTGATATATAAAGAAATCCTCATTGTATTTCAAAGCAAGTTTTCTTTAATCAAAGAGGTCTATATTCAGGTCATTACCTTTGTTCCTTCTCCTCTTTTCTTTGTTCTTTGCTTCATTCTCCTTCATTATGTCCACTATTGCGATTGTGGACAACAACGACCATGAATCTACTCTGGTCGTTGGTTCATCAACCACCACCACACCTTTCACTCGTCGCAACTACCTGCAAGACATGCTTGATCCCTACTACATGCAACCTAGTGACAACCCATAAATTTCGTTAGTCACTCCTCCTCTTACTGGTGACGGTTATCATTCTTGCTCACCGTTAATGTTGGTTGCCTTCGATCAAAGAATAAATTAGGATTCATCGATGGAACTCAACTCGCCCCTAATCTAAAGATCACAAATCTCTGATCAACATGAAGAAATTTATATGCTAAACTAAGGGGATTCTTCGATTACTCGCTATTTTACTCGTCTAACGAAGGGGATTCTTCCATTACTCAATATGTTAGTCGTTAGTCTATTTGAATATGTGTGAGAATACTCATTTAATTAACAGTTGAATCATCTCACCTCTTTAGGTCATAAAATTAACAACATCACTAAACCTATTTCAAGCTATTAAACGATTTTTAGAAGTGATGATGTTTGGCACTCCACTATTTTTCATTAACTGATGTTTTGTATGTCCATCCTTGAATTCTCTTGCAATCTGATTTTTGTCCCTAACTTAGCACTAATACAGAGTTACAGTATTTTCAAGTTTCAAAGGGTAAAACATTAAGACCAAATATACATAATAATACACAAAAATGAATAAATAAATGGGTGAAGATATTTGAAGATGATAGTACAAGAAAAGACATTAACAAAAGGAAAAGGGAAAGAAAGAAAGTGAACCTGGTTTGTTTGTTTTTGTGACTCGAACGAGGTGAGTGAAATGAACAAGTAACACAACGAAATATACTAGCTTCTTTTACTTTACTTGCTCGTCACTTTTCAAGACACTCCGAGTTGAATAACAAATAGATGGATAGTACCTGTTTTCCGCACAATTTTAGAGACTAATCTCCCGCTATTTAAGATAATTTGTGATGTTTTTTATAAGCTTTTGAACCTTCCTGCTATTTCAAAAATGTTCACTTGGTTTGACAGGTGGATTTTGAAAGATAGCTTTCCAAGAAAGTAGACACTTCTTCATACAGAATCCACTTAGAATGGTTGAGTTACACTACAGTGTCTTTGTCTTTAGTGTTTTGGGTGTTTTTAGTTTATTTTAGATGAAAAAGAATGTTGGATGAATGATTAAAATAAATTATTTAAATGAGAAAATGAAAAGTTAAGAGATGGTAACAAAGGCACCGAAGTTCAACCCAGATTGGTTTTGTGGTGTTGGTTTAGGTTCAATTTTTTTTTTCCAACTTCACTTGACTTCTTCCAAAAAAAATGTGATAAAAAAATATATCTATTATATTTTTAAGAGATGCATTTGGTCAAAGCATGTTTGGTTCCACTCTTTTGTGGACATTCATTTTGAAGGCAATAAGGTTTTCTTTTATTCTTTTAAAGACACTTGTTTTGTTTAGTCCTTGTGATATTTGATATGTTACAAATTAAGCTAGTTTTGAAAGGAAAAACCACTTTGTATCCATCTTCTTGGCCCCCTACGAGCGCGTTGTTTAAAGTTAATATTGATGTTTCTAGACAAGTGAATAATAAAAGAGGTATTAAAATTGTTATTTATATCATGATGAGATCGGTTTGGTGATGGTTGTAGTCAGTCTGTGTTTTAAATCACTTTTTAATTATGATATTGCGGAAGTCCTGGATTTTTTTTTTACTATCCCTCCAATTTACTTGATATTGGTTTCCAACGTGTTGGTTCTGTTTGGTAAAAATAGTGGATAACTTATAAGCTAACTGATAGCTGATGACTTATAACTGATAAGCTAATTGAAGTGTTTGGAAAAATTAGTTGTTCAATAGTTGATAAATGTAAAATGACATAAAAAAACATTTTTTTTAAGAATAAAAAGGACTTTTTTTTATCATTCTAATTTCTATGAAGACAAGAACAATTATCATTTTTAGGCCATAAAATTTACACTATGGTATGAATTTCTTTCTCGTTTCCTGTATTCTAAACTTTTTGTCTTTAAAGTTCAAGCTTATGGGATTTTCCTTTTTTATACGAATGTTGTTGCTGAGAGTTGCATGTATTCATTCGATGAAGACCAAGAAAGTGTCAACCTTATGGGAGATTCATTTGGTATTGGCGATTCCATTGAGCTGGTGACAAAATTTCCTAAATCAACCAATTTTGTAATTGTAATAGAATGTTGAAGCTCTGGAGTTTGTTTTTTTTTTTTTAAGAAGCTAAAATGGTGGAAGCTCTGGGGTATTGGTCTACAGTAAAAAAAAAAAATATGTAACATATTTGTTTCTTCCAACGTTTTCGATAAAAATATCCATGTACAATTTACCTTACCTGAGACTAAAACTTATAATCACTCTAAGTTGGAGACTACAAATGTAAATGTCGAATCATATCTTAGAATTTTTGTCATTACACCCCATATATTTTTGTTACACTTCAAAATAACAAATTTACCTTTAAATAAAATTTAATTTTCAAATTCACTCATTCACCTAGAAAACTAACGCATCTTCCTTCTTTTCTCTTCCAAAACTCAATTTAAGTAGGTCAAGTAAATTGAGTATACTTAAACTCAGTTTAAGTAGGTAATGTAAACTTAGTTTAAGTTAGTCATGTAAACTGAGTTTGAGTGTGTACATACTTAAACTCAGTTTAAGTAAGTCATGTAAACTTAGTTTAAGTAGGTCATATAAACTGAGTTTAAGTGTACATACTTAAACTCAGTTTAAGTAGGTCATGTAAACTTAGTTTAGATAGGTCATGTAAACTAAGTATAAGTGTACATACTAAAAGTTAAATTTTGCGTTAACCTCTTCAACCTTGTTTAATGATTCTACGTAATCTTATTTTAAGTATGTACATGTAAACTCAGTTTAAGTAGGTTATGTAAACTTAGTTTATATGAACCTACTTCAACTGAATTTAAGTTAACTCCAACAATGTAAATTAACGTTGATGTCATCATCAAATAACCGTCGTTGTACAGTGCATAACATATCAAATATGAACCTTCCATCAAATCACTTACTTATATGCAATCGAGTACGGATGAAAGATGTTTTGATTCATTCTTCAATCTTCTATAGAGATTGATTGAACATTCATAGTTGTTTGTGGGTGAAAGAGGGTGAAAATTTAGAGTGACAATGAATGAAATTAAGGTTTTAATTTTTTTTATAAAAGGACTATTTTGATATTATTGTAAACTTGTAAATAAATTTGGATGTAACCAGAAATACATAGGGGTGTGAATAGAAATACTCTTTTTGTTATTATAATCTTAGCTTGTATATTCTATATATTTACTATAGTCGATTATGATTTACTTTTACGAAACATAGTTAATTAAGCAATACAATTTTTGTTACCATAATCGCTATTTTTTTTATTGGTGTCATTATACCAAAAAAAAACTTTTTTTTTTTAGATAGAGTTTTGTCATCTACTACGGTTCTATCCGTTTTGAGTGATTACTCTTTGTAACTGCACGCAGAGGATACTAAGATAAATAAAAAAAACTTCTAATTTAAAATATTATTTATGTGAAAATGCGAGGTTGTATTTGGGTTTATATATGGTTTGGAGATATTGTAATTTACATCTCATTGTGGAGAATGATTTAAAACTCTTGATTCACATGGTTATAGAAAACTATACTATTTGGCAGGTCCAACTTCGTCACACTTATCGGAAGGGAAACAATAATGTTGATTGATTAACTAGTTATAGTTTCTCTTCAAGTTATTTTAGTTAATTATTCGATAGCGCAGTTTCCTCCAAGTGAATTCCATAATTTTTTTTTTATGATTTCTTTAGGATTTACATGCCTAGAAATATTATACTAATTTCTTAACTTGCTGGTTCCCTCTTTGAACTCCATATTGGACTAATTTCTTAATTGCGACTCTGTTACAATTCCAAAGCTATCGTAGGAGTGGTATACTGGTATATACTATCTAGGTTTCTACTTCCCAAAGAAAGTTTCACAGTTTCAAACTTTGATCAAATAAAGAAAACAAACTTTGATCAAACAATCCTTAAAAAAAAAACTTTGATCAATTAACCAAAATTTGTTAGAGAATAACAAAACCCCGTCTACTTACCCAAACATCCATATGTTTCATTTTAGTGTCAACGTAAACAAAAACTATACTACAAAACAAACAAAAGTAGTCAGAGTTGAAATCAAAATGAAAATGCTATACTATAATGGATATAAGGTTATATACTTGAATCTCTTAATTATTTGGTTGAAGTCCAGTCTTTGGCCAATCATTGCACATAGAAAAATATCTATTAGAACAACACCATTTTTTATATGAATTATTAGTTGCCTTGCTGTAAGATTAGTCGTCGCAGAAGCACATAAATGATATTTTGGTCTATCTAAATAAAATGAAAATTGAGAAGAAAAAAAATACATCTATGTTGTTTTTGTGGAGTAATAACTGTAGAGTTATGGTTCGACGAGGGTTATTAAAAACTTGGTCCACTTCATCACATCCTATGAGAACAATCACAACATTGTTAAGGCATTAACTTATTGTACAAGCACCTCAAATAGGCCACCTACCTTGACACATTGGTCTGAACGAAGTTAAACTCAAATGCTTTAAGTAAAATCTTTTAATCGAGTTTTGAGGATTGAAAAAATGTAGTTGAAAGAAGAGACCTAACTAGATTAATCATCAACAGTATCCGTTAATACTTTAAACATATAACATAGCTATCAAAAACAAAACATCCGGCAAGAGAATCTTACATGTTAAAACACTTACAATATCATGAAATAGTGATTTGTGATCATGCATCAAGTCATCACTCATCACTAGTAGCGGACATGGATTTACTGCCGTAGCAAATTCACACAGTTTGCCGCAATAACAAATCTCGGTCATCAATTTATGATCTGACGATTCTAAATTCACGGCATAGATTTCAACAATTTCACACAATATCAAATCTTAACCGTTCATTTCAGATCGGATGATGCAGAACAACTACTGCATACGCAGTAACTGCCTAATATCCAAATCCATTTAGTAACAAGTAAATTGCAGTGGGGGCAGCCCTCCGGGAATCACGTTTAGATGTAGGTTGTTTTCTTAGCCACTGGCCCAAACCGTCAATGCCCCTTGATCTCACGGTCCTACTCAACAAAGATGACATTATCACCGTCACTTCATTATTAGACCATCACATCGGTTATTATAAATCATAGAGATGTATCCCACTTTAGTCACTTACCACTCCACAAAGAAATTAAAGTTCCTAGTTAAGGTACTAATTGTGTGGCTCCCACGATAGGATCCCATAATGTCTTTTAGTTTGTATTTCCCTTTCGTTGGCAACATCACATAAACAAAACTAGAGATTCTTGTGCTTATTTGGTTTAGCAGTAAAATCAATTATCAAAGCATGGTCCCCGATTAAATTAGGAACTAACATTGTTGTAACCTAGATTCCATGGCTACCTAATACTTCAACCCAAGCCCACATCTTTAATTTAATTTATTGACATGAAGACATCAAATATATGGTAGCCAAAAACTATGGAAAAGTACTTTTTGGGCAATAGAACAGCGCATTAGGAAGTTTTATTCATCAGCAACATAATTAACGCATTGATTGTGAGCGTGTAAAATGGAGTACATTCAGTTGTTTAAAGATTCACATAGATGATTCAACATCATCATTTTATTTTTATTTTTAAAGGTGACAATGAAAAATGATATTATATGCAAAGTGCAAACCTTTCATGCAACAATGTTAAGCCAGCTAACACAAATATTCACACGATGTAACCAGTGAGGCAGTGACATGAATTGAGACTTCAAATGAGTATACCAAGAAGAATGTTTTAAGGTTTGATTTCTACTTGAAAAATCCATGAGCAATTTTTTGACGATAAAAGCATATAAATATAAACTCAATAAACATGAAACCATAAATAATCAAGCACAAAATTTCTAACATTAGAATACTTCAAAAATATATAAGTGAAACTCAAACCATCTTTTTATAGTAACTTTCTGATTTTGATGATTCATCTAACCCAATAATATATATGTGTGTGAATTTGAAGTTTGACATATTATTTGGAAGGAGCAACATCAAATAATATTTGTGATTAAGTTGCAATGAGTTACCCAAAAATTAAAGTTACGGGCAATAATAAAGTGAAGCAGTGCAACGTGCAAGAACAACAAGCTTGCAAAGAGGAGGAGCAAATGCACATATTGCAAAGAGGAGGAGGAGCAAAATGCACATGTTGAAAATCGAACAAATCCAATAGAAAAATCGTAAATTAAACCAACTCAAACTAAAACTGTAAAAAATCTTTTTTATTTAACTGTATGATTTTGCTCGGTTTGCGATTTTTATCTTATCAACCGGATCAATCTTTCTCCCTTAAAATAAGTGATTTGAGTAGGACCAATTAGAATATGACAAAGTAAAAAAATGTAAGAAATATTTATTTTTGAGTAAAACTCCATTCATACTTTTTTTTAAGAAGTTAAATTAGTCCATCCAAATTAAAACTGAAGATAATCGAACCTGAGACCTCGAAGAGGAGCACATTTCCAGATCCCAAGTCAATACCACCAGACCAACCCAAGTGGGTTATCACTCCATTCGTACTTAGGGTGCGTTTGTTTCAAGTTATATTCGTAAATTACTGAAAATAAAACGATAGAAATATATATGCCTATGTTTGTTACAGGTTTACTAAATTTTATTCTCGGGTATAAAACCCTCATGGAAATAGAAAAAATTTCCCAAAGAAAAGGGTAGGAATAAAGTTCTCATGAAGATTGAAACAAATTTATGTGTAGTTACCTATTATAATTCATATTTTTATGGTCCCCCAAATATCCTTATTTATTAATTTTGTTAGGTCTGCAACAACTTAACCTAATTGTTTCCCTCCACTAATCCCTTATTAAGTTTGCAACAACTCTATCCTAAAATTTTGGCTCTAAATTTGCATCATATATGTTTTTCATTTCTCTCTCTAATAACCATGAATATTTTTCAAAGCAAAAATTTAATAGATATCTTAATCCTTAACTTTATTATTTATTAATTTTATTAGGTCTGCAACAACTTAACCTATTGTTTCTGTAGATTTTTTATTTTTTTTGACAAGTTGGTGTACACTTATTTAATACGTTTACAAACATAATACCCTAATTTTCATGCAAACTCGGCTACCCTAAATAATTTGTTAGGAACATGAACTGCATTAATTTTTGATGTTTAACTATAAAAGTAATAAATAAAATTGACCCGTGCAACAATATAATTTTGTATTCTTTTTATCTTTTTTCTTTGTAATTTTTTTTATTATCATTTGATTGTAATATTGTATCTCTAATAATCTAATTTGCATTTATTGATCGACCCATGATCTTACGGGTTGAAAATTATTTATTGGTCTCTATTATAGTTGAGAAGACATGTGCGTCGCACGGGTCAAAAGTCGAGTTATAATGTTAAACAAACATTTTTTTTCTTTCTAAATACCTTGAAATAAAATTTCCACCTTTGTGTTCCAAGGAATGTTATTTCTAGAAATAAATCTGGTAAACTCGAAACAAACACACCCCTTAATCAACAATTTCGTACTTATTTATTCGTGCGATAACATTACGTCATGTTTTAGAACATAAAGAAATTAAATATTGCGACATGATTTTGGCAAGCACAAAGGAGTTGATTTATTGAGTTTAATTGGTATGCTATGTCGGTGTACATTTATTTTATGTATATATGTATTTATCATCAATTAAAAAATATGACAGCTTATATATTTTTATTTTCATTAATTTTACGTACCAACACATAAGTAGATATGTATGTAAAATAATTATATTTTGATAGTTATACCTATTACATTCAAATTTATTTGTGTGATTCTGCAAGGGTTTCACTAAAAAATATGACAGCTTATATATTTTTATTTTCATTAATTTTACGTACCAACACATCAGTATGTATGTACGTAAAATAATTGTATTTTGATAGTTATACTTATTACATTCTAATTTATTTGTGTGATTCTGCAAGGGTTTCACTCAGGGGACATTAGATTTTGATGATAATGATGTTTTTTTTTTGACACAAAACAACCGACATTCATTCATTCAAATTGATAGAGTACATTGATGCAATACAAATTTGCTAAAAACAAAAAGGATGAATATGTGAACAAACCCACAACATCCATGTTAATAGCATAAAACGACAAAGTACATAAGCCTACAAATATGACTATATTAAAATCTCCGGAATAACGGATCTGCAACGTTGATGACGCCAAAGTCATTGGTTGGATCTGCACTAGATCGAAGCTGATCTGACAATTTGAATCGAACAAACACCTGAACATGAGGGAATGGACAAACAACACCGCACAAAGACGACAAACAAAACAACGTCACACTAAGATGACGAAATCATGAAAGAAAAACCTAATTCGATGTGAAAATCACTTATTTAATAAGAAAGAAGGAGAAAAACGATTTAGAGGGGTGATCTTGGGTCAAAAATTGACCCTAAACCACCCCTTTTTGGTGGATGAAGGATAAGGAATTAGGGTTTTAACTGACGGCTCACAAAAAGAGAGGGGGGAGAATGGCTAAATGATGCGTTGTTATATGAGAGAGAATAATGTATTAATGGTTAAATAAATTATTTATATGAAAGAGAAATATTGATTAAAAAGAGATAGTAACAATGTCATCAATATTTTTTTATTTTTTTTCAGGAAATAAGCTTCATTCATTGAGTACAATCAAAACGATCATAGTCACGGGCTTCAACCATCTTTGTAATAATAAAAAATGATCATAGGTTAGAACATTCTTCATCCATATTTTAAGACCAATAAAAATGATTAAGATAGTTAACAACAAGTTAAGGATGCATATTGAACTTTCAGAAGACATTAGAGCGTTAAAAAAACCAAATCAAAATCCTAACAACTAAACTAAAATATTCTACACATGATTAAATATCAATAATAAAATAATTTGAGATCCACAATCTTTGAATTCCCAACCACGAAAAAAAATATTTGAATTCATACCTGTTAAGCGCGAGTCTTTCTTAAGAATTTTATCAAACATGAGCAAAACTAAAGCAAATTAAGTAATATAAAATCCAGGGAAACAGACATAACAATGAAACAAAAATAATCATCTAAAAAGACATTCAATCTCAAATCCGACGAAGATTTTTTGGGTCAAGCAACCTAGTTGATAGAGAAATTCATCTTAACGATAAATAAGTGAAGTGTTTGAGGTTCAAACCCGATCCTTACATATGTTATGCATTATCATTTATCAAGTGAACTAAGTTCACGGGTGTTTCGATGAAAATGAATAATGTTATAGGAATAATTTAGAACCAAAACAAGAAATAAAATATTGCGACACGATTTTGGCCCCGTTTGGATTGGCTTATTTTGAGCTTATGTGGGCTTATCTACTCCCATAAGCCTTTTCAAAGGTGTTTGGGTAAATAAATAGAAATAGCTTATCATAGTTTCATAAGCTGCTTATGCCATATTTTAATAAGCCTAAATTTTCAGCTTACCCCCTGGCTTAACAAGGAGTTTGTGAATTTATGTAACCTCCTTCGATTCTCTCTGGATCCACTTTTTCAAAACATATATTTTAATTATAATGTTATTTATCTTTGGCGGTACATGAGTAACAAAATTGTTATATACTTATCTTACTAAATTAACACACGTAACAAAGTTTTTTTTTTTTTAAGGAAGATTTTTATTATTTTTTTGTTACGTAACAAAATGAAACTGAATATTAATATTTTTCTTATATGAATATTTTTTTGTTACGTAACTATATACTTATCTAATGTTAATTTT
>Ga0315914_1007312_pt1 | contig 15328 bp, 11 predicted proteins | sample MpolenodulesMG_FD_203920 | JGI IMG/M metagenome (GOLD analysis project Ga0315914, IMG submission 203920) | Medicago polymorpha root nodule microbial communities from Los Angeles, California, United States - elongated nodules | ecosystem: Host-associated > Plants > Roots > Nodule | place: USA... | reverse complement strand
TCAACTCAACTCAACTTTAGTGACATATATGCAAATACATATTAAAAATATTTGAAGTTTTTTATTTAGAATTTTGGTTCTTTTTTTGGCTGCTGACTTTTAAGTTTCTAACAGTAATTACTTCCTTTGAAGAAAAAAAAATCATTTCAAATTGTTAACAAATATTCTTAAATTAAGAAAGATTATAATTGTTAATATTAGCATAAAAATACTGTAAATGTTTATGTAACTCTCTTAAGTAACTTTTAGATTTTTTTGTTGTTGTTGCCAATCTACCGTAAGATCCCACAGGTTGGATGAATTACCTTTGTTTGAAACTTTATTATTAGTTATGGTATCGAATCAAACATGATATTTGCTCGAGTAAATTTCATATTACCATGGATAATGGATACAAAAATTATTTTCATGGTTATAAATCATAGTGATACAATTAACATTTTGTCATAGATTCTTTTTGCTAGAGATAATTTTATCAGACGGCATCAGACTCTAAATATATGTATCTCTTTTAACCAGAATTCCAATTTTAATTGTAAAGTCTAATTCCTATTTAAACTAATCTACTGTATATACCAATCTTAAAAATTTGAAGATAGCATAGATTTTTTTTTTTTTTTTTTATCATTTAACATTATATATTTATTCTTTTATAACTTTTTTTACGATTTCTAAACACTGCGTTTATTACACAATCGACTTCCAACAATCGACAACTTAATCGCAAGAAGGGAACTTCAACCGAATATGTGTGTGCTCAGGTGGATGTGCCTCACAAGAGAATCTTAATCATTTATTTTTGACTTGCGATTTTTTTTTTGTGTCAAATTTGATATTAAATTTACAATTGTCTCATATTGGTTTCAGTAAAGCTGGCTCATGTCAAGGATAACGTTCTTGAATTTCGATCACTAGGCGACTTCTCAATGAACATTTGTTATGCTTTTTATTGATCTAGTTTTCTTGTGTTTGGATTATTTGGCGCATGAATGCTAGTGTTTTCCAACAAAATGGGTTTTCTATTAATTAACTTGTAGATAAAACTAAGCTACAATCCCTCTGCCGGAAGCCAAACTATCCTAACTTTGCTTTAATTAACACATGTGGTGGCTTAATCCCCCTTTTTATGTTTTTTAGCGTGTGCTACGTGGTTATAACGCTTAGTTTCTTTTTGGTAACATACTTTACTTAGCTCTTCTCTAGCATGTCTTGTGCTTGAAAGACCGAGTTTCTAGATAATATATTTCATTTTAGTTTCTTAAAAAAATAAAAATTCTAAACATGTTTTGGATTACAACATTTCACTCATGTTTCTAATGATGTGTTGCAACATCATTCAAATTAATTAAATGACCATGTTTCTAAGATGTGCTGCTACATCATTTCACACGGGTTCATCCTTTAGTCAACAAAATTCTGTTTTAGGTAATATCCCTTCTACTCTTTGAATTCTCGACACCGGTGCTAGTCACCATGTCACTAGAAATACTAAATTTTTTGAAACCTTTTATGAAATAATACCTCTTCATGTTACTTTACCCAATGGAAATGTTGTTTTAGCTAAATATTTAGGAACTGTTATTTTTAACAAAGTTTTTCAGCTTTTTAATCTTTTATATATATATTCCTGAGTTTACCTTGAACATCATTTCTGTTAAAAAACTGACTACTTTAGTAAATTGTAAATTGATTTTTTCTCATTCAAATTCTGAAATTCAGGATCTCCATACATCCAAGATGATTGGGCATGCTAAAGTTTTGGATGCTTATATACATAGAGTTTTCATATTGTATATTTTATTTACGATTGTTTTGTAAAAATTTACTAAGTTTCATTCGAAGTTGAAGGAAGTTTCTTTGAAGTGTTTCAAGTATTCTTATGTTTTTACAAGATCTTCTTCTAAAATTTTGTTTAATAAATAATTTTGCAAGTTTTTCTGATTCAAAATTAGATGTTGTATCCACTTTCTCTCTTAGACAGTCAGACTCTCCCAGTTCTCCTCTGGCTGCTTCCTGCTCACTCTTACTCTCTATCTCTTGCTATTTCTCTCTCAATTCTCACACTCTCTAAGGTAAGCCAATTGATTCTCCAATTTCTCTTTCTTTCTCCAATTGCTTGTTTTAGGTTTAGGGTTTCAGAATTGGGAATTGGAATTTTGTTATGATTGGATTTGAAATTGGAATTTTGTTTGTCATGAGTACAAGATGTATTTATTTAGATTGGAATTAGAATTTTGTCATGAACAATTTTTTTTAGTTAGAATTGAAATTGGAATTTTGAAATGTAAGTTTTTAGTTACTGAATTGGAATGTATGAACTACATAGAATTGGAATGTTAATCGGTTAGAATTGAAAGGTATTAACGTACATATAATTAGAATTAGAATGTTAATTAGTTTTTAAATACGTACAAAGAATTTGACTTTTGGAATTGGAATATGATTCACGAATGACAAATTGACAATTTTATATCGTGGTTTCTTTGTAGAATTGTGCTCACAAAGTCATTGTTCTGTTTTATAGGATGAAGAAATTTTTTCCCGTACTTTCTAGAGACAAAGCTAGTTCTTCGGCTAATCAAGAACCATCGGATACTTGAGATTCAACCATAGTCACAAAATTCATGGGTTTTGTGATGAACCATGAACCAGTTCGTACGTACCGGTTCGCAGCAATTCGACCATGAATTCTTCATTTCTGGGGAACCACGTACCACCAAACCCGAATATATAAATAAAAATTAAACTAATTAAAAAAAGTGTTAGGAAGTGATAAATCACTGGTCCCCACTGCTGGCAAGAGATAATTTAATCCCTGGTCCCCTATTTATAGCCACCTCTTCTTTAATACACGTAGAGACTGCCCGATGTGGGACTTTCTCAAAACACATAATGTCATTTTTATAAAACACAGAATGTTAATATTTGACATGTTTTCACTGTCAATGTTCACATACAAATTCTAATTTTATTAAAACATATATAACGAACCCATAGTGTACCGACTATGCATACCCCCCACGTACCGAATTCTTTGAAAGCTACGAACCGCGTACCTGTACCATGTACCGAAGCGAATTGCAAACCATGTGACTATGGATTCAACTGAGCCACAACCCAAAGTTATACCCAACTCGACCAACGAGGGTATTAAAGTTGTTGATTATGAAATGTTGGAAACGGATTGAGGACTTAGGCCTCCAATTTCAAGCTATCATCCTAACATCCAACATGAGGTACGTAAAGCTTACCCAAAAATAGGCCTTCATCAACCTCCTAGCAATTTCTTTTACCCTTGGTCTGATCATGGTAAACAAAGACGTCGATTTTTAAGAATTGGTTTAATTTGTATGATTGGATTTAGTATTGTGAATCTAAGGACCTAGCATTTTGTTTGCCATGTTTTTTGTTTCAAAATGTGTCTAAAAGTGGTGGGGATCACTTTGTGGGAGATGGTTTTCGTGAATGGAAGAATGCTCAATGATTAGCTAATCATGCTACTTCTTATTCTCATGTAGATTGTGTGCATATGGGTTATGCTCTCATGAATCCAAACCAAAGTGTTAAGGCTGCATTTTTTAATCAAACCAAGCAAATGAATGTCGAATATCGTGTTCGTGTAAACACATCCCTTCTAACTACTAAGTATCTTTTGACGTGTGGTTTGCCATTTAAAGGAAGTGGTGATGGCCGCGACTCTTTCTATTTGCTACAATGAGGTGTTTGTTTGAGTATAAGAAATATACACGTTATTTACTTAGCAAGCGATTTTGACTGATTAGATTAGTTTAAATGAAGCTGATTATATTTTGCACTCAAGCAATATTCTTATTATTCTGAATGCTAAGTGCTAATGACATTTTTAGTTTCATGTGTTCGAGTTTTTATATTTATTATGTTCAATTTTTTTTTTTTGAAGTTTCAGCTATATTACCTTAAATCTTGCTTATATGCTTTTGTATATGTTTCTTACCTGTAATCAATTTAAATTTGATGCTTTTGTTCACCAAAAATTATAATATATTTGTTCTGAACTTCCAAGGGTCAACACTTCATATAAGTTGTATGTTAGCATTTGCCTTGGTAAAATATGCATTTTTTAGCTGCAATGCAGACATCCATTGCAAGTTTTGCTATGATTGCAGCTTCGGAGGTCTTTTGTTTTCATCTCATAGTCTGCAATAGTTACCACAACAATATATAGAAAACACATGCCATATAAATTCTATCCATAGTCACATTCAGAATAATAAGAATATTGTTTCAAAAGTTGTAAACAAGTAAAAAAAAAAAAAAGAGGATAAACAATTGTGAAGTTCTCACTCTTTCTCTATTGTTAAGAAGACAACGGAATAAGAATATTGTTTCAAAAGTTGTAACATTGTACAATAAAACACAACACCCACACACAAAGTCACTTGTATTATACCCTACACTACTTATACCAGGCCGGACCTTGGGGTGTGTAAGGGCTCAATGGAATGGACCTCCTTAAGATACGAGCCTCGAATTTTTTTTTTATAGCCCAGTAGTACTACTAAGTACTATCCCACTAAAAAAAAAATTCCTTATTCTCTTTCTCTCTAATACCACGCATTCCATCACCATCACTCCATCAGACTTTCCTTTTCTTCTTCCCCGATTTGATTTCATTTTCCTCTTCTGTTGTCTTGTTTTAGACCTATTAGAATTGAGTTATCTTGCTTTTGGTGTTACGTGGGTGTTTTTTTGGGAGGGTGGTTTGAGGTTCCTCATGTATACGGTAGTGATTTTCATCTTTGAGTGTATCGCATATATACGACACCTTGTATTTATCTTTTAAAAAATTTAAATAGAACATTGTTCTTTTAAAAAAAATACGTTTTTATTTTATTACGGACCTCTTTTTACTTACAGAGCCGAGCCTCCAAATTTTGTTGGAACGGCCCTGCTTATACCTCTACTCCCACAAATACTATGAACTTCCAAAAATACCTTCAAGTATAACAAATAAAAAACAAAAATTGAAACTCATTTTTCAGCACCTAATAAAACTTTTGGAATGAATATTCATTCCGACACTTTTGAAATTGAAAGTACCACATGAGTAGTCATTTTAGAAATTTTGAAAATTGAAAGTTTCAGAATTATAAGTGTTTTTTCAAAAGAGTTAAGAGGCAAAATCGGGTTAACATTAAATATGGGTGTAGAAGTACATTTGAGAGGGTAGAAGCAAAATAATTTTTTTCAAGTAGAACCAAATTTTTCATTGATGGTAGTTTGGGAAAAAAAATCGTCCTGTCTCATTCTACTAGATTCTTGCGCTCACTACAAAAGTTGAGAAAACACATTAAAAAGAAACACTCAACTATTGTAAGTATGTAACGAACCATGATTTGTTTTAGTTGGTGAGGTCATACAGTCGCACATTGATGACCATTTGATAATTAACGGACGATCCATCTTTAAGTTCGGTATTTTATGAATTGTCTAATAAAAATAAAATAAGTGTTTCCTAAATAGTCTGATCAAGATCAAACAGCTATTAAAGTTATGATTATGTGAATGCGGAAAATTAATTACAGCATAGAATCCAATTTCGTATGCAACACATGGAAAGTCAAACGTATTCAACCAAGGTCACTTGTATTGGAACACTGTACCCTGTGGTTGCACTGACTCAATCTTCCCAAAGCTTGACTTGGAATCTGCAAGGAACACATATGTTCGTTCAACATGAAGGAACAATCTCTAATGTATCAAATGCTCCTTCCACGCTTCAGGTATTTTTCAACTGCATATTGTTATCTAGTACTATGGTTCGATAAAAAATGTTACACTTCAACTTTAATTAATAGATGATTTGTTTGATAAATAAATATTAGTGTTGAAGTTGATAGATGGTTCATTTAGATGTTCAAATTGAAACCATAGCTTTAGGGTATCTTATGGACAAGTATTAGTTACTTTTATTACCATAATTTTATAATAAAAATGCATTTGCCTGTTTTTATTGTAACACCATCTTTAATAGTGCAAATAAATTACAGTTGCATAAGGTGGTGGAGGAGAGAAAGTCTTAGATGAGCACAATCCTAAATCAAAATGATTTGGGCACATTCATAAATCATAGAAAAATTTAAATGAGAATAAAATTAAATGATGTTAATTGATGCGATTGATTTATTTTGTTTTAATTTTTTCATTCTATGTGAGTGTGCCTAAATCATTTTGATTTGAGGTTATGACCAGGCCCGACCTTGGGGTGCATAAGCAGCTCAACCAAGCCGGGCCTCTAAAAGTTAAGGGCCTCAAAAATAATAATTAAGTCTAATATCCACACCCCACTTAAATAAAAAAAATATTATTTCTTTTTCTTTTTTGGTAAACGTTTGAGTTTTTTTAGACTCTAATTCTCATTTTTAGACATAAATCTGATGCTATCAAACCACCCCCAATTTGTATAATTAGTCAATTTGAAAAGATATTTCATTAAAAGAATCATAACAATCATTTTTTTCCGCATATACCATTCGTTTTCTCTTTTCCCACAACAGAGAAGTGATAAATCCAAACGACACCGTTCGGTAAATTTCACCTCTCTTTCACTTATTAATTTTTTATTTCGTTTCATGTTTAGAAGTTCTATTGATTCTAATTTTTTAATAAAAGCTTAACTACACAAAAATTCCGTTATTATTTTACCGGGAGCCTATTTTAAAAAGGGAGCCGAACCTCATATTTTATAGGAACGACCCTGGTTATGACTATATTAGACTTTTTTGGTGGAGGAAAAAAAACATCATAGAAATTGTTCGAAACAAAGTCAAAATATTTAACTATCAAATTACTCAATGGTGTAAGAATCCTATGGCATGCCTTGACTTGAGAAATTTGTGAGTTTGGTGTGGTAAGGTAGGGCAAGGTTTCTTGTGTTGTTAGGATATGCTAAAATGGTAGTTTTGGCTGACTATGGGGTCAGAACAATACGTCTTCGTCCGAGAGTCTGTAGTTCAATTGGGACTGGCTTACTGTCGGCTATAAGTGATTTTTGCTTGGGATTTTGTGTTGGAATTCGGATCATGGAACATGGTATACATGGTGGTTATGTTAAGGATTGGTTAAGGACGTGGTACTTATCATGCATGAATTTTGGCCCTGCTTTGAAAATAAAAGATGCACAATTATGATAAAAAGGAATGACTTTGCAAGAATGTAGATTGTAGAGATGCATAGTGAAGGATGAAATGAAGATGGCTTCTTGACACCAAACAGTTAGTCTGGACATTGTGCATGATCTAAATCGTCCAAGAGACTGGGGGATGATTCATTTGCGGCTAACTATTGCTTTTTTTATCCTACGAGGTTCTTGCGCGTCCAATTTTTTTCTTTTAAAAATGTTCTTCGGATTTTATAATTTGAAACGACTTTGTATTCTAAAATCCGAAATCTTTCTATATATAAAACAAAAACAGTAACTTCCCCATTTCTACAGCTTTATGTTTAAACATTTGGTTTGTAACCTTTCGAAAATTTATGATTTAAATTTAATGTTTGAAACTTGTGTTGTTTCTTATCGTCTCTATTAAAGTATTTATTTTACACGATCACGAATGCATGTTTATATCAAATTCATACCATATATATGTCTCATTACAAAAAAACTTCAATTTTTGTTCTGAGACAGTTCAAATTCTATAATCCGAAAAGTGTCAAACACCTCAGAAATGACAAATTTTTGAGTTAAAATGACACTTTTCGGATTATATAGTCATTCTAGATTCGGTTCACTGGAAATGGGTTGTATTTTATTTGATTTGTAAACAAACTTCTCTCTTTTTTGGATCAGTTATGTTGTTGTGTTTAGGTTTTTTTTTCCTTAACGAATTTTTAGTTTTGTGTTGTTCATGTTTGAGTTGTTGCTGTTGTTGAATTTCAAAATTTGGAAGAAAAATATGATGATTCTGGTCTTCTGAATGGGTTGATAAAGATGAGGATGATGATAATGTTCAATTTATTTAGATTTTTGGAAGAAGAGGAAGAGATGAATACAAATTTGGAATTTAATTTTTCTGAAATCGCATTAGGGATAAGAGAGAGATGGGAGAAAGAGAGAATGGAAAAATTTCTCCAAAAATTTCAGTTTTTCTTTTTTTGAGAAAAAAAATTCAAGTTTCTTTTTTTAATTGAAAATAAAAAAATGACATGTAAGTATGATGTAATTGAAAAAATTAATTATAACAGTTACCGTGTCACATCATGGAAAAATGCTAACTCGGTTTAGTTATATAGTCAGATGAGCTCATGGTCTATTTTTGAAGAATCTTGATTTTACAAGGACGAAATCTATATTTTTTTTTAGAAGAGGTTAACCAGAAATGACATATATTACAGGGGTAAAACACTATTAACCTATTTTTTTTACTGTGATTAAAATATAAGATATTGACTTTTAGCTAAATAGTTTGAGTTCTACCTCTTATTGTTAAAGTTGTTTGTAGTTTGTTGTTAGTCCCACATCGCTCAGGTTTCCCAATTGTTGAGTGCATAAATATGCTTGAGTACCCCCATCCTTTGAGCTAACTTTTGGGATGAGATCCAAACACATTTAACATGGTATCAGAGACGGGTTAAAGATTGCGATGTGGGAATTGGACCCAGGTCCACGCTAGGCGTGAGGGTGGGTGTTGAAGTTGTTTGTAGTTCCACATCACTCATGTTCCCAGGAGTCGGGTTAAGTATTGCTTGAAGTTGTTTGTAGTTTCACATCGCTTAGGTTCCCGGGAGTCAGGTTAATGATTGCTTGAAATTGTTTGTAGTTCCACACCGCTCAGGTTCCCGGGAGTCGGGTTAAGGATTGCAATGTGGGAATTAGACCCAGAGCCTCGCTACGCGTGGGGATGGGTGTTAAAGTTGTTTGTAGTTTGTTGTTAGTCCCACATCGCTCAGGTTCCCAAATTGTTGAGTGTATAAATATGATTGAGTACCTCATCCTTTGAGCTAATTTTTGGGTTGAGATCCAAACACATTTAACACTTATGTGTTCCCGGGAATCGAGTTAAGGATTGCAATGTGGGAATTAGACACAGGGCCACGTCCACACATATTTAACACTTATGTACTAAATCTAAATGTTTTGACGTCTCTGAGACTCTTGTAATGTTCCAGATTTTGGCTCTTCTTTCATATAAGCAGCTTTCTAGCCAGGGGCAGACCTAGACTAGGCCCAATGTGGCAAGTGCCACACCAGTTAAAGGCCAGTTATATATATATATATATAATTTTTATCTAAATGTTATATTAGATAAATCAAATTTTGTAAATTAATCACATGTGTATGGTGTGATTTAGTGGCAAAGGCGCGCCTCTTTCATACAAGGAACATGGGTTTGATTCTTGTATTGCCCATTTTAGCTATATAACTATATTATTTTAACTAATAATACCATAAAAAATATAATGCAAGTGTTGAACCATATTACCTAAAGTAAAATCCATTCATGTGTACCATTAATCTACTATACATACAATTGTTTTATAAATAATATTGTGAGAAATAATATATATGACGACCTGTAAAAAATTGTGCCACACTGGTTTTGTGAGGCCAGGTCCGCCCCTGTTTCTAGCTTAGCTTTCTATGTGCCACACAATTTTTTACTCACAATTTGTCTCTAGATCTAAAAGAACATTAGAATAAATAAAATCAAAACTTTATGTGATAAGAGAAATAAGAGGATAGTAAAAACAAAAAAATAGAGGATAGATGTTTGTCACATGACATATCACATATAAATCAAATTATTTTGATACAAACAGTTAACGTTCATGATTCTTTGACATTTGACAATGTCAGTCAGTATCATAAATCATGTTGGTTTTATTAGCCATCGGAAAAAAGGTAACGCTAAGGAATTATTTGGTTCTTATTTGACCAAACATTCATTGCAAAAAAAATGTTTTTCTAGGGTATTCATGTGATTTTTTGAACAATTATCTTTGATTTTTTTAAAAAACACGTTTTACTTTTCAATGCTAATTGCTATAAAAAAACTATGTGAAAAAGTCCAAACTGCTAAATGGCTATATAAAGAAAACTCTAAAGATAAGAAGACTTCTGAAGTCGCAATTGTCAAAGTATCTATTAGAGTTTTAGTCATTTCATTGTTGTTTGTGAGTCACTCTTGTATCACCTTGATGCTAGAGTTGGACCGATAGTTGAGTTGTAAGTTGTGAATTACTCATAAGCTTTTAAGCAAGAGCGGATTATGTTTCTCAGAGTGTGTCTTCATTTTAATAGTTTTTGTTGTTATCACTGGTGAGTGATTGAGGGGAAGTGATTAGGTGCGAAGCTAGTAAACTGGAGTTTGTTTATGCAAGCTTCAAACTAATGCTATTATAGTTGATTTTCTTCCTTACTTGGTAGCCCCTAGATGTAGGTGACGTTGCACCGAACTGGGTTAACAAATAACTTATCCCATTTACTTTCAACTTTTATCTTTAATTTGTTATTTGTGTTGTCACGATGTCTTGACATTGTGCTCGACATTCCTCGTGTCTAGACATCGTGCTCAACATCTTTTACTATGTGCCAGAATTTCAATATGTGTATATATTAAAATTATAAGTATAGATATAGATATTTGTGAATTTTAAATGTAACAAACTCAAACTATATTTATCTTTTTCAATGACAACAATAATATAAAAAATAAAATAAAAATTATTATCTTTTTTAATAATACCAACAATATAACACTATTATAAAAAAAAATTGTTTAAGATATAATTGGAATAATAAAAAAGGAAGTCTAACATCGTCCTAAAATTGACTATTGTCTTTATATATAGTATTGATGTTGCTCTCTTGCCCATGCAGATTTTGTAGTCCAAGAAACCAGAGGCAAGAATAATACATAAGTGGCAATGTGGACAAAGCATAAAACAAATAGCATAGTGAGTAGAAGGACGGAAAAAGAGGAGTTGGTACCACCACCAAGTATGATGGTAAGTAGTGTGTGAAGGGAAAGAAGTAGAAGAAAGGAGGCAGATAGAAGTACAATGACACATGAAGTGATGGTCATGCGAAACGGGGAGAAGTGTAAGTTGAAGGACATAAAAGTTAAGCAAAGGAAAAACACAAAAGAGGCCATCATGGAATATAGACTGTGTCTTGCATCTACTGCTGGTGTTGCTGATGATGTTATTATAATCAGACCTGTTAGGAAAATGGCTGTCACCAAGGTGAGGAGGATGCTCAGCTTCTGCAACTCTCCCATTGACCTCAGTTGCTCTTCTTCCAACTTGTTCTCAAGCTCATGAGCCATTGAAGAGAGAGATAAAATAAATTAAATTTAAGGTTGAATTAAAGAAAAACTCTGTTGAACTGCTCTATATATACACAAAAAACTTGCGTGTATAATTCTATGTGGGGTCATTTCATTGAGCCAAGTCAACTAGCTCAACCAAACTATTTAATACTCCACTATCGTTCAAATTGGGGTATCACGAAGTCTTAAGCAACACGGAAGTAATTTGTTAAAAAAAAGTTTGATGGGGGAGTGTGTGTGAATTGACAAAAACACCACGAATTGTAACTTTTCGTCAAATAATCTCTTAACTTTTAAGAAACTTAAAAAAAATTGAAATTATCAAACGTTAGTCAATTACTTCCATCCGTTTGTTTTGCATGTTAAACCATGTGACATGGCAATTAACTATACATGTGGCACCTCTACATAGGTTGACCCTTATGCAATGTTACATGGGAGTAAATGACTATTTTTTTACTTTTTTTTTTGTTTTCTTTATCTTCTTCTTTCCACTTCTTCATCATCTTTAACACCACATTCCTCAATATTCATAAAAAATCCAGAAATATTTAAGAAACAACTACGATCAACAACATCATCATCTCATTATTACACCTCCACCACCATCAACAACAATAACAACACCTAAGCTAATCAACAAAAATTCATCAACCCATAACATAACAAAATCTCTAACATCAAAATCAAGTTATAACAAATATGTAAATTTCTGTTATCTATATACTATATATTAATATTGATGCCATGTGAATTTCCCATTTTTCCCCTAGGAGGGGCATTTTTGTAATTTCCTAATTGGTGAAATTTGGTTGTTGCCACCTCACATATTTTATGTCATATTTTCCATTTTGCTCTCACCAATTTTTTTTAATTATTTTCTAATTTTTATATTTTTAATAACTTTGAACTATTTTTCAATTTTTTCTTCCAAATTCAGTTGCTTCTACATTGCCGTTGTGAAAGATTAAGGTATCGTTTGACCCGACTTTTTTTCAACTTCTCTACATTTTTAAGGATAAGTTCGGTCAAACACAATATCAATTAAGTACTTACTAAAAAAAGTAATTTTTTCGAATGCATAAAATTGAATGGAATGAGCTTTAGCTAAAAGTTGTTGAATATTACTTTAAAAAACTACTTCTCGACAATTTATTTCACAAGCACCTCTTTTCAACTCACGTTGAGAACCTTTTCATTTATTTTTTAATATTATATTTCAATATGTTTTTTTCTCCATTTAACATTATTTTATTTTATTTTTTTTTGAACCGTCCCATTTAATTTTTTAAGAAAGTTCCATTTAATTTTATTGTCTTTTTTTTAAAGGAATTTTATTATCTTTTTATCACTTATATATTTAATTTCAATATTGTTTAATCATCACAACCTCATCAATATTTTTACTCACGTTGTCATTTAATGATACCAAATATTTTTATTTTCTTTCTTCAACCTCGCGAATATATACACACACACACATTAACGTTTAGAGTAATATTTTATGTCTGTCTGTCTGTTTTTTTGTTACGCTAATGCATATAATTTTTTTTTGGTGTTGCATGGTTGAGTGCTACCTCACCAATTTTTTTTAACTATTTTCCAATTTTTATATTTTTAAAAACTTTTAACTATTTTCTAATTTTTTATTTTTAACTATTTTCCAATTTTTTCTCTCAAATTCAGTTGCTTCTGCATTGCCGTTATGGGAGATTAAGATACCGCTTGACCCTTTTTTTTTTCTTTCAACTTCTCTACATTTTTAAGGAGAAGTTAAGCCAAATACAATATCAATTAAGTACTTACTAAAAAAGGTACTTTTTTTTAATGCATAAAATTGAATGGAATGAGCTTTGGCCAAAAGTTGTTGAATGCTACTTCAAAAAACTACTTCTCGACAATTTATTTCACAAGCATCTCTCTTCAATTCACATTGGGAACCTTTTCTTTTATTTTTTAATATTATATTTTAATGTTTTTTTTCTTCCATTTAATTTGTTTTTGAACGTTCCATTTAATTTTTTTTAAGGAGGTTCCATTTAATTTTATTACCTTTTTTTCAAAGGAATTTTATTATCTTTTTATCACTTATATATTTAATTTAAATATCGTTTAATCATCACAACCTCACAAATATTTTTATTCACGTTGTCATTTAATGATATTTCTTCAACCTCGCAAATATACATACACATTAGCTTTTAAAGTAATACTTTATGTGTGTCTGTTTTTTTTTTACGCTAATGCGTATAATTTTTTTTGGCGTTGCATAATGCGTATGATTATTTTTATAAAATTTTGATTTTAATTAAAAGTAAAATTGCAGGTGTCTTTTCTTCAAAAAAGGTATAGATGCCCCAAAAAGTTATACTTATATATATATATATATATATATATATATATATATATATATATATATTGCACCTTTATATTGTAACAAACTATGCATATCTTTTTCTTATTCAAAAAAACTAAACATATCTGTTTCCATGACACCAACAATGTAACAGATATAATATCATATAATATAAATGTTTATCTTTTTGAAAGACACCAAAAATATGGTATTCTTATAACAAAAATATGGCTTCACTGGTAGTTTCGCAGAATCAACCGCAGTTCTAGCAAGGGCCCGAACGCCAACATCAACAACAGGCTCCAAGAATGCAATTTGACCCAATCGCAATGACATATGCGGAACTGCTTCCTATCCTGATCCAGGAGAACCTTGTCCAGACCAAAGCGCCTGCTAGGGTGCCTAATGTGTTGCCAGTTTGGTATCAACCTGACCTCTCATGTGCCTTCCATCAAGGAGCACCCGACTATGACATCGATTATTGTTTCTCTTTGAAGATTAAAGTCCAGAAACTGATTGAAGCCAATATCTTGCTTTTCTTAGAATGAATTCGGACGAACAAATTTGATCCATCGCCGGATTATATCTAGTGTTGTGACACATGGAGTGGATAGCCGCAATTGGGTCACTTTTGATGTTCCTTCTACTACTCATCTGTTCAAATAATGCCTTTATTTGTTGTTTGCTGCTTTTCAAAAAAAATCCTTCCATCCCGCCCGAGACGAAAGCGAACTTGTGTAGAGCTTTTTGCTTCATGAATATTCCATCATTAATAAAAAAGTCATTTTGATCCCGACTTTGTTTTTATTTTGTGCTTGTTCTAGAAAATGGTAATACAAAAAAACCAAAAAAAAAAATAATCCTTTTCAAATGTCTGCATAATCATAACTTTTATTTACTTGTCAAAATCAACAACAAATCATACATTGATAAGCCCGTTGAACGCATTAACCATGCACTCTCTTCCAACTTTGAGTTCCTTGTATCCAAAGCCGAGGAAGACGAGAATGAAGAGACTCCCGACAAGATCTCTCGCATACTGGGGCATCTTAGCCATCGAAGCTGCAAACGAAAATCAAGAAGATTGTCCTGAAGATGGCAGTCATTTACAACGACTGGCATGAGGTGCTACCATTCGCTTTGCCCTACATGGGTATCATGCTTTCAGTACATGTTTCAGCAGGGGCAACCCCCCTCCATCCCTCAGTATACGACATGAAGGCCATGCTTCCCATGGAGGTCGAAGTCTCGTCAACAGGAGTTCTGCCAAAGTCCAAGTTTGATTGAACTTAAAATGCATGACGACCTTGCACAACTATATCAAAGAGGTTGAAACAAACTTCCAACAAGAAGGTTTGTCCCCGTGAAATTCAAGAAAGAGACTCTGCGCCCAAAAAGGTACAACCTTTCCAATCAGACTCCAGGGGCAAGTGGACGCCTAACTATGAAGGCCCATGTGCAATGACTCTTACAACTATGGATGGTGACAAACTCGCACGTCCTATAAAAGCCGATGCAGTCAAGAAATACTCAGTCAAAAATAAAAAGCTCGATAAGTCGCAAACCTGAAAAGGCGGCTTAAGCAAAAATGAGCGTCTCGGTGGACTGAAAACCCAAAAGGGCAGTCCAGGCAAAAATTAGAGACAATATATATATATATATA